>PVMK01124122.1_pt1 | contig 87619 bp, 90 predicted proteins | sample 1853481 | NCBI WGS metagenome assembly PVMK01 (sample SAMN08533507, study PRJNA380276) | Marine sediment metagenome, whole genome shotgun sequencing project.
CAGATTCGTGGGTGCCAGCTCAAATATTTTCAAAATTTTTCAGACGGCGTAGCCCTTGCCTAGGCCCTCTCGAACGAGGGGTGCCCGATGGGACCCGAGATGGTCAGCACTGAAGTCCCCGAGGGACCCCTGTCCCGATGTCCCCACTTTCACCTGTATCCAGGGCCTGTAAATGAGGTGCAGATAACTACCATTATGTTAAATACCCAATGTTTCCGTGGCCTGCCAGCTCTCCCCACTCAATAACTTACCGATTGGCAGGAAAGCAACAGGTTTCCGAGGTGATTGCTGGCCGCTATTTCCCACTTGGGCCGCAAATACACATCTAATTATTGGCTTGGTCTGGGGCTGGATTGGATCGTTTGAGGGGGGCTAGGCTGCTTGGTATTCGCTCCTCACGGCCCTCAGTGTTGCGAAGCGACCTAGTGAGTTGACGCGCAGATCACAACGCGAACGACCACCCCAGGCTATCCCAGTGAGCACGGGTTGTCAGAATAATATTAGCCTCTGCTGTGGTAGCAAATAGGTAGCAAAAAAGAAAAGGCCGCCAAGTTAAGGCGGCCTAACTGCTTGATTAGATTGGCTGGGGGACCAGGATTCGAACCTGGGTTGGCGGAGTCAGAGTCCGCAGTCCTACCGCTAGACGATCCCCCAACTGAAACCCGGTCAGGTACTTGCGGCGACTAGCGCTTCGAGTACTGCGTCGCGCGGCGGGCCTTGCGTAGCCCCACTTTCTTGCGCTCGACTTCTCTCGCATCCCGCGTCACGAATCCGGCCTTGCGCAGCGGTTGGCGGAAGTTTTCGTCGTATTCCATCAGGGCCCGTGTCAGGCCGTGTCGGATGGCGCCGGCCTGCCCTGTCGTGCCGCCACCTCTGACGGTGACGATGACATCGAACTTGCCTTCCATATCGACTACTTCCAGCGGCTGGCGAACGATCATCCTGGCGGTCTTGCGCCCGAAGAATTCATCCAGCGGCTTCTTGTTGACCGTGATGTCTCCTTTACCGCTATGCAGGTACACCCTTGCGGCGGAGGTCTTGCGTCGGCCGGTACCGTAATAAATCTCTGCGCTCATCTATTTGTTCCGCTTAATGTGTGTTGTCAGGTTTCGGTGATGGCCGGCGATCAGAGTTCCAGCGCCTTCGGCTGCTGGGCTTCATGCACATGCTCGGGTCCGGCAAAGACCTTGAGCTTGCCGAACATCTGCCGACCCAGCGAGTTGCGCGGCAACATGCCCTTTACCGCCAGCTCGATGACACGCTCCGGCGTGCTCTCCATCATTTCCCCGAGCGGCTTGGTCTTCAGGTGCCGATGTATCCCGTGTAACGGTGATACATCTTGTCTGCCAGCTTGTTACCGGTGACGCGCAGCTTGCTGGCGTTGACAATGACGATGTAGTCGCCGGTATCGACATGGGGTGTGTATTCGGGCTTGTGCTTGCCACGCAGACGGCTCGCCACCGCGGTCGCCAGGCGGCCCAGTATCTTGTCGGTCGCATCGACGACATACCAGTCGCGCGCGCGGTCTCCGGTTTGGCTGAAAAGGTTTTCATCGCGCTATCTATCCTGTCACGGGTTGGCGAAAAGCCCGTTATTGTAATTAAGCAGACGCATCAATGCAATGTCTGAGGGTCTTCTGGGGAACTGTTCATCGACATTGATCGCTCGATGCCAACTGTTTGAAAAACATCAGATTTTTAGTCTTTCTACGACGCGGCCATTGACCAGGTGTTCATCGACGATCTCATCGAGATCCTCGTTGTCCACGTAGGTGTACCAAACAGCATCCGGATAGACAACCACCACCGGGCCCTCTTCGCACCGGTCGAGGCAGCCCGAGGTGTTGACCCGAACACCGCCGGGTCCCGCCATGCCGAGCTCCTTGATGCGTGCTTTGACGTGGGCCCGCGCCTTGACCGACCCCGCCGCGCTACAGCAGGGCCTGTCCGCGCATTCGTCCCTGAGATTGGTGCAGAAGAAGGCGTGCCGCTTGTAGTAACTCATAGCTCACAAATGCCTTTCGTCTGCCGTAATCTGCAGGCTAGAACGAGTACTCCAGACCCAGGCGAGTATAGAAGTCCGAGTTTGCCGTGCCACTGGGAACCTCGCTGTTGCGCTTGATCTCATACGAGAACTTGCCCGCTAGGTTGCCGATGATGGTCGACTTGATCTCGGATATCGACGTCAGCTTCCAGTTCTGGTCGAATTCCGAATATCTTGCAACGATAACCTGGCGGAAGCTCGAATGGTCGGTCAATTCCCAATCGTAGAACATCGCGCCGTAGCCGGTGCCACCCTGATCGGACTCACCCTCGGCGTCTTTTGACCAGAGTATGCCGCCACCGACCTCACCGATCATCTTTTGTTTGCCGGTATTGAACAGCTGACGGCCATAGCCGATCGCTCCGAACGCCTCCTCCTCGATGCCGGAGAACCGATCCTTCTCATAATTACCGCGCCCGACGAGATAGGTCGTGTCGTTCATGTAGTACTTGGCGGCGTTCTTGAAAACGTACTTCTCGTCGCTCGTGACTCTGTCCGTGGATTCGGACTCGCCGCTGATCAGGCCATCGAACTGCCACGGCCCCTCGATGTTGTAGGTCCAGCCCAGTGCGAGACCCCAGTCCTCTTCCCTCGAATTACCCCTGCGTGCGAAGTAGCTAGCCGTGATAGAACCTGACCAGCCGAGCTCCAGCTCACCCCGGTTGGCATTGGACTGCACATCATCGATATCGGTCTCGTCGTCCGCCTGCACGGCGTTGCTCGACAAAAATATCATCGCCGCAGCGGCAACAATTACTGATAGTCGCGTACTCGTTTTCATTTTCACCCTCAATCGCCCAAACGCAATACGGCCTGCCGAGCCGGCCCGGAAAAGCGCGCTAGAATACCAGAAAACACCCGGGAAGACTTAGTTCGATGGCCATCATTTCCAGAACTGCAAGCGCTGGACCAACAAGCTCCGAGCGTGAGCCTTTTCCACATGAACTGGCTGATCTTTGCGTCAAGTGTGGGCTCTGTGCGCCCCATTGCCCCACCTACCAGCTAAGCGGCGAGGAAGGAGAATCTCCCCGCGGCCGAATCTCGCTGATTCAGGGCCTGGCACGGGGACAGCTCGAAGCCACCGAGCGTCTGGAGACCCATCTGGACAACTGTCTGACCTGCAGGACGTGCGAACACGTATGCCCGGCGAACGTGCCGTTTGCGCAGGTCATCGATGCCGGCCGTGCACAACTGCGGCACAAGCGTGGGGCGGGTTCGGTCGCTGTTCGTTTCCTGTCGCTCCTGGCGGTGAGGCCGGCTCTGAGTGGGTTCGCGTTCCAACTCCTGCGGGCAGCTCGTGCAATCGGCCTGCACCGGCTGGTCGCGAAACTCGGGCTGGCCGACCGGTCATGGCTGCTCAGGACCGTGACACGCCTTGATGTGAAGGGTGCGCCCCAACCGCTGGGCAGAACCTACCGCGCCACGGGTGACGAGATCGGTAGCGTTTCTCTTTTTACCGGTTGCGTTGCCCGCACCCTGGACGCTGAGACCCACAAGGCGACCATCGAGGTGCTGAACGCGATCGGCTACACAGTGACCGTGCCTGCCGGGCAAACCTGTTGCGGCGCTTTGTCTATGCACGACGGCGATCCAGGCTCGGCACAGTGCATGGCGAGCATCAATGAGTCGGTTTTTGCACAAGACGAAGGGCCGGTGCTGTTTTCAGCTACCGGCTGCGGCGTAACTCTGCGCGAATACGATCGCCTGCTCGTCGGCGAACCCGGTGCCACACTCGGCGAACGCGCTGTCGATGTCTGTGCATTCCTCACCACTTGCCTGGACAGGCTAAAGCCCCGGTTGCGGCCGCTGGAGTTGGACCTTGCCCTTCATACACCCTGCACCGCCAGGTATGCCTGCCCCGACGGCGATGCGGCATACGAACTGCTATCCTACATCCCTGGCCTGACGATAAGCCGGCTGGAGGGCACGGGGTGTTGCGGGGCCGCCGGACATCACTTCCTGACCCGCCCGGAGCAGGCTGACGCGTTGTTATCGCCCCTGCTGGCCGAGGTAACGGATATTGGACCCGACGTCGTCGTCACTTCGAACCCCGGTTGTGCGCTCCACTTTGGTGGCGGCTTCACTGCGCAGCATGAGCGCCTAAGTGTCCTTCACCCGGTCAGCCTTATTGCACTGAGCATGGCATCCACTTGATATAATCCCCTGCGATGAAGCGCGAATTGACAAGGCTGGATCGATTGCTCGCCGGCGTCAATGACGCCCTGGGCACGGTTTTCTCCCCTGCCCCGAGGCCATCGCGCGCCAGCCCCGCCGGCGATATCCGGGAAACGGTAGAAGGTGACGCCGCCCGGCGACACGTAGCAGGGCTCATGCGCGTTAACCATGCCGGCGAAGTCGCCGCACAGGGCCTCTACCAGGGGCAGGCAGCGACCGCCAGGCTGGAGAATGTCCGCGAGGCTATGGAGCAGGCGGCCGTTGAGGAGAACGACCACCTGGCCTGGTGCGAGGAACGCCTTGCTGAGCTTGACAGCAGACCCAGCGTATTGGCTCCCATCTGGTATGCCGGCTCATTTCTGATCGGCGCGGCAGCAGGCATCGCGGGAGACAAGTGGAGTCTGGGCTTTGTCGCGGAGACGGAAAGACAGGTCGTCGATCATCTGGATGACCACTTGCAACGCCTCCCGGACGACGATCAGCGCAGCCGCACTATCATCGATCAGATGAAAACAGACGAACTGCGACATGGCAGTACCGCCATCGCCGCGGGTGGCGCAGAACTGCCTCAGCCGGTAAGAAAGCTGATGCGCCTGGTATCCAGAATAATGACCACAGGTGCTTACAGGATCTGAAAGTCGCCTCGATTTCCATGACGTTAAGTGGCTTGCTCCTTGCCCTTCGCGCCTCACTGTATTAAAAGATGCCTCGATACCCTCTCGACAGCCGGAGATTTCTACATGGCAGAAACTGCGCAAGTCCTTAGCGACGTACCGGTCATCAGCAAATTTCTCGGACTTTGCCGAATCCGTAACGTCCCGAACAAGACCGTCATTATTCATGCGGGCGATCTGCCGGACATCCTTTACTACGTTGTCGAAGGCTCGGTCGAAGTAATGATCGAGGACGAGGACGGCAATGAGATGGTGTTGTCGTATCTCAACAAGGGTCAGTTCTTTGGCGAGATGGGGCTATTCTGGGAACAACCGACACGCAGTGCCTGGGTACGGACCCGCACCGAGTGCGAACTGGCCGAAATGACCTACCCGCGGTTTCGCCAGATAGCCAATGAAAGCCCGGGGCTGCTGTTTGAACTGGCGACACAACTGGCCACCCGGCTCGAACGAACAAACCGCAAGCTGGGCGATCTGGCTTTCGTGGATGTCACCGGCCGGATCGCGCATGCCATCATGGATCTGTGCAACGAACCGGATGCCATGACTCATCCCGACGGCATGCAGATCAAGGTCAGCCGGCAAGAGCTCAGCCGCCTGGTCGGTTGCTCGCGTGAGATGGCAGGCAGGGTGCTCAAGGTTCTCGAAGAGCAGGGACTGCTCACTGCCAAGGGCAAGACGATTGTCGTCTTTAACGTCAGGCCGCCGATGCCCCGATAACGCCGGCTCAGACGAGCCCCGTTTCAAGGAAGTTTTTCAGTACAGTCCGGCCATCGGGAGTCAGTATCGACTCCGGATGAAACTGCACGCCTTCCACGGGATAGTCACGATGCCGCAGGCCCATAATCTCGTGTCGCTGACCTTCTTCATCCAGGGTCCAGCTGCATTCCTGCAGGCACGCGGGAATGTCTGATCTGGAGACGACCAGCGAATGGTAGCGCGTGGCCACCAGCGGGTTGTCCAGCCCCTGGTAAACGCCCTCTCCGTCATGATGGATCATGGATGTCTTGCCGTGCATGACCTGCGCTGCATGGACCACCGAGCCACCGAAGGCGCAGGCAATGCTCTGATGACCCAGGCAAACACCGAGGATGGGCCAGCGCCCTGCGAACGACTTTGCGGCTGCGACCGAGACACCCGCCTCCGCAGGCGTGCAAGGGCCGGGGGAAATAACAAGACAATCCGGTTGAAGCCTCTCGATCCCCGCCAGGGTGATTCGATCGTTGCGGAACACACGCACATCAGCACCCAGCTCCCCCAGATACTGGACGAGGTTGTAGGTAAACGAATCGTAGTTATCAATCACCAGCACCATCAGGCGCCGACTCCGATGGCTGCTTTGATTCAGGCGGCCGCGCGGACGGCGGTCAGCGCTTCTCGCATCCGGGCGATGGTCGCGGCGTAGTCGTCGCTGCCGAAGATCGCCGAACCTGCCACGAATGTGTCGGCGCCCGCCGACGCTATCTCGGCAATGTTGTCAGTCTTGACACCGCCATCGATCTCCAGCCGGATGTCCATCCCGCTATGATCGATGATCCGGCGCGCCGCTCGTAGCTTGGCCAGTGTCGCGGGTATGAATTTCTGCCCGCCAAAACCCGGGTTGACGGACATCAGCAAGATCATATCGACCTTGTCGAGAACATGTTCGAGCCACGTCAGGGGGGTGGCTGGATTGAAGACCAGACCGGATTTGCACCCACTGTCCCTGATGAGCTGCAAACTGCGATCCACGTGCTCGCTGGCCTCGGGGTGGAATGTGATGAAACTCGCCCCGGCGTCGGCAAAGTCACCGATCAGACGATCCACCGGGCTGACCATCAGGTGAACGTCAATCGGCGCGGAAATGCCATAGTCTTTCAATGCCTTGCAAACGACCGGCCCGATCGTGAGGTTGGGTACGTAATGATTATCCATCACGTCGAAATGAACGATATCGGCCCCCGCCGCCAGTACCGACTCCACATCCGCTCCAAGACGCGCAAAATCAGCAGACAGGATTGATGGCGCGATAAGAAAATCTTTCATGACGGCACTCTGAGTTTCACAAGGCGGATACTTTACTCCAAGCCAGACCTCACCGCATGCCGCGCTTTTCCTTGATCGTGTCGTAGGCTGAGCGGATCTCCCGGGTCTTCTCCTCCGCCACCGGAATCATGGAATCGGGCATCCCTCGCGCGCGCAACTTGTCGGGGTGATGCTGATTCATCAACCTGCGATAGGCGGTCTTGACGTTCTTGTCGCTGGCGCTGCCATCGACGCCGAGAACCTTGTACGCGTCATCCACCTGGGCCTGGCGCGGTCTCGGCTTCTGCCCTGGCCTCCCCTGTTCGGCTCGCATGAACTGCAGGCGTATCAGCGCCTCAATCTGTGCCAGCTCAATGCGCGAGACACCGAGACGACTGGCGACGCGCCAGATGACGTCGCGAGCAGCCGCGTGCATCGATCCGGCGGCAAGCACTGCCTGCACCTGTATCTCGACGAAGGCGCGATACAAACTGCGCCTGGAACCCGCGACCTTCCTGAAGGCCGAGACCGTTTCGTCGAGAACAAAGCCTGGTCGCTTGCCTTCGCTGAACAGCCGAATCGCCTCCTTAACCTGGTCGGGGGACAAGCTCATGTGATGCATGACGTTCCTGGCAGCGCGAATCTCATCTTCGGTGACACGACCATCCGCCTTTGCAACATGGCCCATGACACGGAAGGTGGCTGCAAAAAATGCATCCTGAACCGACCTCGGTGGTGGTCCTGTTTCCACCACGCCACGGTCAAACTGATGCCCGATAAATGCACCGAGAGCGGCGCCAACAGGCCCGCCTGCCACCGCTCCTAGGGCTGCTCCGATGATCTTTCCGGTCCAGGACATATCGGCCTTTTGTTTAGGGAACCTTTGATCTATTCATGAACTCGTATCTTGTGTCCAAAATGTCCACCTTCTGCGTTGCAAATCTTCGCAATAGCTGGCTATTACGTGCGATTCGCGCCTTGCATCTGAACATTTTGGATTACAATCTACTTCACTCAGAATAAATCAGAGGTTCCCTGGGTTTGCAAACCGGGTCCTTACCCGTTATTCAATATTGGGTTGACGGGGACTCCCGGCTGCTGCAAGAATTTCCGGTTTCCTATTAAGCTCCATCGCACAAGCGACATTCAGGCAATCGAGGATATCTGGCAAATGGTATCAGGACAGGATACGACCGACACGGGCGGGACGCGTAACGAGGCCATCTCGCTTGTGACCCACAAGGCGCTTCTCTTCGGAGAATTCTCAGCCAAGGCGGCAGGCACCGAGGCTTTCGAAGACCCGATCATGCATACCTATTTTCTTCACTACATCTATGGCGCGATCAAGTCGCTCGCCAAGCACCCGGAGTTGCCCGAACAACTGGATGACGAGGGCTGCGTCAACGCCATGGGCCATGCCCTGATGACTTTCGAGGACACCTCCCGGGAAGACGTAATGGGGACGCTCAAGATGCTTCACCGGGCAACGGACGAGCCTGCGCTGAAGATTCGAGCAGAAGGCTGCAAGGCCGCGGAGAGTTGGGATTGGGGTGCCAACGAAGATGCCGTATTTCGCTTTGCCGAACTGATGAAGGACAAGGGAAACTTTCCTGATGAAGTCGAAGCATCGGCTCCAATGGAAACCCCGTCGGCCGACACACCACCCGACGTTCACTGACAGGCGAAAATTCAGTATGAGCACCCTTTTCGAATCAGATCTCGACGGAGTCGAGCTTCTCAATCGTGGCAAGGTCAGGGATATCTATGCGATCGACGACCAGCGTTTGCTTATCGTTACCTCGGACCGCATCTCGGCGTTTGATGTCATCCTGCCCGATCCGGTGCCAGGCAAGGGCGAGGTCCTGACCCGGATTTCCAATTTCTGGTTTGGACGCACCGGACACATCATCCCCAATCATCTGCTGGATGACTCACTGGAGTCGGTGCTGCCGGCACAGACGGATTTCGATCAGCTGCGTGACCGGTCCATCGTCGCAAGGAGACTGAAACCCCTGCCGATCGAGGCGGTTGTGCGCGGATACATTATCGGGTCCGGATGGAAGGATTATCAGCAGGCAGGTTCCGTGTGCGGCATCACATTGCCCGAGGGACTGACACTTGCAGATCGCCTGCCGGAGCCTATTTTCACTCCCGCGACGAAAGCCGAAGTCGGCGAACATGACGAAAACATCAACTTCGACCGGATGGCGGATCTGGTCGGACGGGATCTCGCCAGCTTCGTGCGCGATACGTCTATCGCACTGTATCAACACGCCGCTGATTTCGCGCGCAGTCGAGGCATCATTATCGCCGATACAAAGTTTGAATTCGGGCTGGACGACGATGGACAGGTGGTGCTGATCGACGAAGCATTGACGCCCGATTCTTCGCGCTTCTGGCCGGCGCATTCCTATCGACCGGGGATCAGTCCGCCCAGTTTCGATAAGCAATTTCTGCGCGATTATCTCGAGACGCTTGATTGGAACAAGAAGGCACCCGGACCCGTTATCCCGGCAGAGATCACACAACGTACAGCGGACAAATACCGGGAGGCGCTGAGGTTGCTGACAAGCACGCCTGACGCCTGACAGGAAACAACCCAGGCTGTGTGCGCAAGCTTGCGCTGAATACTGGTTCCTTGCCAGCGGGAACCAGTTCTGCAAGGCTTTGCCCATGCTCGGCGAATCGGGAGTCCGCCAATGAATGATGTCGTCAGTCAACGAGCGGAGGAGCTTCTCTGGAACCCGCCGCCGGCGCTGGCCAGCGGCCCGGGTCGCATCCTTCTCTGGACTGGCCGCTACCTCTATGCGCTTGTCAGGGACATGGTCACCGGACAACTGAATCTCAGGGCAATGAGCCTGGTCTATACCACGCTATTGTCCATCGTCCCGTTGCTCGCCTTCAGCTTTTCGGTTCTAAAGGGTTTTGGTTTCCACCACGAAGTGGAGCCGTTGCTCTATCAGTTCCTCGAGCCGCTTGGTGAGAAGGGCGTCGAACTCACCAACCAGGTGATCGGATTCGTCGACAACGTGAAAGGCGGCCTGCTCGGTGGCATCGGGCTGCTGGTGCTGGTCTATACCGTCGTCTCGATGATCCAGAAGATCGAGTCTGCTTTCAATCACATCTGGCATGTCGCGCGTTCGCGTTCGCTCGCCCGCCGGTTCAGCGACTACATCAGTGTCATTCTCGTCGGACCGGTCCTGATGGTCGCCGCGATGGGCATGATCGCGACGATTTCCTCCTACACCCTGGTCAAGGAGCTTAGCGCCATCCCGTCGGTGGGAAGTACGCTGGTGCTGGCAGGCAAGATTACGCCGATTCTGTTGTTGTCATTCGTGTTCGGTTTTGTCTATGCCTTTGTCACCAACACAAAGGTCAACCTGGCATCGGCCGCGCTGGGTGGGGTCAGCGCCGGCATCATGTGGGCCATCGCGGGCCGGCTGTTTGCGGCATTCGTGGTCGAGTCCACCCGCTATGCGGCTATTTACACGGGTTTCGCCGTCGTCATTATCGCGCTGATCTGGCTTTATGTCGGCTGGCTCATTCTGCTGTTGGGCGCACAGATCGCCTTTTATCATCAACACCCCGAGTACCTGAGAACCGGTCAACGAAAGGTGGTGCCAACGGGACGCAAACGAGAGGCCCTTGCCCTGGAGTTGCTGGTTCGGGTGGGGCGTTCGTTTATGAAGGGGCCTACCACACTGAATGTGAATCAACTCGCGACGGCTATCGGTGTGCCGGGGACAGCCCTGGAGCGAGTCGCCGGCACCTTGCAGGAATCCGGACTGATTACGAGATCTGAAGAAGGCGCCCTCGCACCCGGTCGCGATCTGGGCTCGACCACGCTCGCCGATGTATTCAGGGCGTTGCGTCAGCCTGATGATCAGGCGGTACTGGATATACGCGGTGTCGAGCCGGAAATCGAATCGCTGCTCGATGAAATCGACAACGTTATCGCGGGAAATCTGGACAACAGGACGATCCGCGACCTGATCATAGAAAGCGAGCCGGGCAATGAGTCAGTCGCCGGCGATCATCATCTCGCTGATCAGGACTGAACCGGTTCGGACACCGCCGCGCAAATCCACATCGTCACCGATGGCGACGATATCCTGGTACATCTTCGTCAGATTGCCGGCAATCGTTATCTCGGTCACCGGGTAGGCGATTTTTCCGTCTTCCACCCAGAAACCGGACACACCACGCGAATAGTCTCCGGTCACTCCGTTGACGCCCTGCCCCATCAACTCGTTGACGACGAGACCCGTACCCATCTCGACCATGAGATCGTCCAGAGACTTGTCGCCGTGCGAAACGATGAGGTTGTGTACGCCCCCGGCGTTGCCCGTGGTTTGCAGACCCAGCTTGCGTGCCGAATAACTGCTGAGTACATAGGATTCGAGGAGTCCGTCACGCACGAGTTCGCGATCCCGCGTCGCGACCCCTTCGTTGTCGAAGGGCGCGCTGGCCGCGGCTCCCGGTATGTGCGGGCGCTCTGAAATGTTTACGAAAGACGGGAAGATTTCGGTTCCGACCGCGTCCAGCAAGAAGGTCGCCTTGCGGTACTGGCTCGCACCCCGGATCGCTGACAGGAAGTGTCCAAAAAGACCTCGCGCCAGCTCAGCCGGGAAAAGAATGGGTGCGGCACGGGTCGAGATTTTGCGGCTGCCAAGTCTTCTTACTGTTCTTTCTGCCGCCATGCGACCGACAGATGCAGCCTCTTCAAGTGCATGTGGATCGCGTGCGCTCGTGTACCAGTAGTCCCGCTCCATGCGATCGCCGTCTGTTGCGACCAGAACACAACTCAGGGAATGACTCGAACTGGGAAATCCCCCGCTAAAACCATGCGTGTTGCCATAGACCTTTAGCGCGCGGCCGGTGTGAACCGTCGCTCCATCCGAGTTGCTGATCCGCTCGTCGCAAGCCATTCCATCCCGCTCGCATTCAGTCGCCAGCGCGATCGCATCGTCGGGTGACAGATTCCATGCGTGATCGAGCGACAGATCAGGAATCTCCGTCGCCATCATTGCCGCGTCCGCAAGACCGGCACAATCATCTACCGCCGTATAGCTGGCAATGCTGCATGCCTTGCCGACAGTTTCCCGTATCGCGGCCATGCTCAGGTCCGACGTACTCGCATGGCCCTTGCGCTTGCCGAAATACACTGTGACGGCGAAACTTCTGTCGCGCTGGTGCTCGAGAGTCTCGACCTTTCCGCACCTGACCATCACCGACAAGCCGGTACCGAGACTCGCCCCGGCCTCCGCCTGATCAGCGCCGCGATCGCGCGCATCTTCCAGGGCGGCAGCCACCAGCGATTCCAGCTCTTGCCGGTCAAGACCAAAAGGCGATGTTGGAGAGGTCATAAGGAGCGATCCGTTCGCCTTGGCGAAATCTGTGGGCCAGGGGCGGCGAGTGTAGCAGACGCGGGAGGGGCGGTGCCCAGGGTCTCTGATGCTATCATCCCGACTCTGCATGGTTCACTTTCGCGATGCCCTTTACGATGCTGGAACCCCTTTTCGAGGACTGCCCCGAATCGCTACTGTCAGGCGGCATCAGCCGGCGTGCGTAAGAGAAACAAGATTGCCGCAAGCAGCCGCGTAAGCAAGTCGCAGCGAAAACGGGCCAGCCTGGAGATGCAAGCGCTTGGCGAGGCGCTGATCGACTTCAAAATGGCCGAACTCGAAACCCTGGATCTGCCGGAAAACCTGTTGAACGCGATTCGCGATGCGAAGGACGTGCACCAGCGCGGCGCATTGCGTCGTCAAAAACAATATATCGGACGATTGATGCGAGAGGTGGATGCAGAACCGATCCGCAAAGCCCTGGATCGGCAACGTACAAGCAGTGATATCCATAGACGGCGGTTTCACAACGCGGAACAATGGAGAGAACGTATCATCGCGCAAGGTGAACCGGCGATAGCGGCTTGCCTCGAACAGATACCGATAGACCCGGACCTCGTCCGGGAACTGGCCGGCAAGGCCGAACATGCCGGATCGCAACATGCACGGAAAACAGCATCGACGGAAATCTTCAGACATCTGCATACTGCCCTCAAGAAGCAGTGAGCCCGTCGTTAGTCGAATTGAGGGCAAGGTCGCATCAAGCCGCAGCGCTGGTAGAATTACACAATGAATTCACTAATCAGCATCATCATGGGATCGAAGTCCGACTGGCCCACCATGTGCCATACGGCGGAGACTCTCGAGAACCTCGGCATTCCCTTTGAGACCCGGGTCATATCCGCGCATCGCACGCCTGATCTGGCGTTCGAGTATTTTTCATCCGCACGCGAGCGCGGACTAAAAGTCATCATCGCGGGTGCCGGTGGCGCAGCACATCTTGCCGGCGTCGCTGCCGGCAAAACGGCGTTACCGGTCCTTGGGGTCCCGATGCAGTCAGCCGCTCTCAATGGTATGGATTCACTGCTGTCGATCGTTCAGATGCCCGCCGGCATACCTGTCGGCACATTGGCCATAGGCAAGGCGGGCGCCATCAATGCAGCTCTGTTCGCCGCTGAAATTCTGGCCTTAAGTGACGATGGAATCCGAAACGCTGTGGACGAATTCCGCGCTGCCCAGACGAAAAAGGTCATGGACAATCCCGACCCGAGCTCGGATTAGTACCGGAGATTTGTCGGACTGTGCCTGCGTATCGAACGGATTTCGCGGAAATAATCCGCTCAATCAGCGAGAATGCTCAGGCTTGGCGGTTTCTTCCCCATGGTTAAGCATTTATAGTTGCAAGCCATTGATCGGCGAGGCGTTCGCGCCTCGCCCGTTGCTACGGGATCGACAAAACACTTATCGATGTATCTTCAACTTTTCAATCTCGAGGAACACCCTTTCCGGCTAAGCCCGGATCCGAATTTCCTCTACCTGAGCGCGCAGCATGCCCGCGCGCTTGCCTATATCGAGTCCACTATCTGGTTTACCGACGGGTTTGTCGTGATATCCGGAGAAATCGGCTGCGGCAAGACAACGCTGATCGAGAAGTTTCTTTCTGAGCTGGATGAAAAGGTCACTGTCGCTCGTATCGCCCAGACGCAGATCACGCCTGTCCAGTTCCTCCAGGGCCTGCTTGTTCAGTTCGGCTATCGCCCTTTTCGCATGGGAAAGGCAGAACTTCTTGCGACGATAAATGAACATCTCGCCGAAGAGGTGGACCAGGGCCGCAAAGTGGTCATCGTGATCGATGAGGCTCAAAACCTCGACCTGTCAGTACTGGAGGAGGTGAGGTTACTGTCCGGTGTTGGTGGCGGCAGAGAAAAGGTCCTGAGCATCATTCTGGCTGGACAGCCGGAACTCAATGAGACCCTCGATGCACCGGAACTGGAACAACTGGCGCAGCGCACGCGCCTCAGATTCCACCTCAAGCCGTTGGCGGAAGATGAAATAGGCGCCTATGTCAGGCATCGGCTGCGAGTTGCGGGTGTGGGGAATCGTGAAATTTTTGACGAAGACACGTTCCCCCTGATCTACAAATACACCGGCGGCGTGCCGCGTTTGATGAACACCCTGTGTGATACTGCCCTGCTATGCGGATTCGCTGACGATGATGCGAACATAGACGTCAAACAAGTCGAGTCCGCCATCGACGAACTCCAATGGACGGATTACAACAGCCGGACAAATCGTCTCCGCACACTCAGGGGCGGGGGCGCCCGCGCCGGTGCCGAGGTAATAGCCAAGATCGTTGTCGCGCATAGAGAGGAAGAACCCAGGGAAATTTTGTTGACACAAGGGCGGATTATCCTTGGACGTACCAGCGACAACGACCTCCAGATAGACAGCAAATTTGTCAGCCGGCACCATGCACAGGTTGTGACTTTCGGCCGTCACTCGGTCGTGGAAGACCTCAACAGCACCAATGGCATCTATTTCAGAGGCAAACGAGTAAAGAAGCACCGGCTAAGCCTGGGTGACGTCTTTATCATCGGCGAGCACGAACTAATGTACATGAAACCAGATGAAACGACCGGGACGCAACCTCTCGCGGTAACATCCGGGGATAAGAAGAAAGTTGTGAAAGAAAAGGCGGATTAGCCCGGTCAGCCTGTTCCTCCAACCGTGAGCGCGTCGATACGTAAGGTCGGCTGACCAACTCCAACCGGGATGCTCTGGCCATCCTTGCCACAAATACCGATTCCGCTATCGAGTTCCAGGTTGTCACCGACCATGCTTACCCGGGTAAGCACTTCGGGACCGCTACCCGTCAACGTCGCACCTTTAACCGGCCGGGTTATCTTGCCGTTCTCAATCAGATAAGCCTCGCTGGCTGAGAAAACGAACTTCCCTGAGGTAATATCGACCTGGCCGCCGGCAAAATTGCTCGCATACAGTCCCTTGTCAACGCTGGCAATGATCTCCTCGTGGGTGTGGGGCCCGGCCAGCATGTAGGTATTGGTCATTCGTGGTAGCGGCATGTGTGCAAATGACTCTCGCCGCCCATTACCCGTCGACTTCCCGCCGCTCAGTCTGGCGTTCAGCTTGTCCTGCATATAGCCCACCAGCACGCCTTTCTCGATCAGCGTCGTGGATTGCGTCGGCGTTCCCTCATCGTCGATATTCAGCGAACCGCGACGACCCGGCAGGGTTCCGTCATCGACCACCGTGCACAGGGGTGATGCAACCACCTCGCCTATCCTCCCTGAAAAGGCAGAGGTGCCGCGGCGATTGAAGTCTCCCTCGAGACCGTGCCCGATCGCTTCGTGCAACAAGACACCGGGCCAACCGGGACCCAGAACGACGATCATGCTGCCGGCAGGCGCCTCGACCGCCTCGAGATTCACGAGTGCCTGTCGTACGGCTTCCTTGCCGAATCCGAATGCCCGGTCTTTTTCAAGGAACCAGTCGTAGCCGAATCGGCCTCCGCCGCCTGCAAAACCCTGCTCCCTGCGCCCGTTTTCCTCAACGATTACCGATACGTTCAGCCGCACGAGCGGTCGGACGTCCGCGTTGAGGGTGCCGTCTGTCGCCGCAACCAGGATGATGTCATGAGTCGCTGCAAGACTGACCATGACCTGGCTGACACGCGGATCGAGGCCACGCACTTCTTTGTCAATACGCTCCAGCAGATCTACTTTCCGGCTGTCGTCGAGACCCGCCAGGGGATCCGTCGGCGAATAAAGTTGCGTAGCTCGGGATGTGTGCCATGCCTGCAGTTGGCCATCGCGGCCATCGCGCGCAATGGCACGAGCCGCCCTGGATGCCTCGGCAAGAGCGGGCATTACGATTTCATCCGAGTAAGCAAATCCGGTTTTTTCACCGCTGATGGCCCGGATACCGGCGCCCTGGTCGATACCGTAGCCACCATCCTTGACGATACCGTCCTCCAGGCTCCACGACTCGTGGTGGCTGAATTGAAAATAGATATCGGCGCTGTCGACGGAACGGCTCATGACACTATCGAGCAAGCGAGCAATGTCGTTCTCATCCAGACCGGCGGGCTGCAGAATCCGGCTGCGAGCTGTTTCAAGGGCGGTATCAGTCATATATCTGCTTCCAAAAAAGATGTCCTGCGATGTTCCAAGGAAGGAAAGTCCGTGCGGATTTTTTCCTGTCGGTTCAGATCAATATCAGCGACAGCGAGACCTGTCCCCTCGTTCAACCGGGCCACCACTGTCCCCCACGGATCGACGATCATCGAATGGCCAAAAGTCCTGCGTCCATTCGGATGACGCCCCACCTGGGCGGCAGCGATTATCCATATCAGATTCTCTATCGCTCTTGCCCTCAACAAGACTTCCCAGTGAGCCTGGCCGGTTGTGTCAGTAAACGCAGAGGGAAGAACAGCAACCTCCATTCCGGCATCGAGCAAGCTGCGGAAGAATTCGGGGAATCGTAAATCGTAACAGACTGCGAGCCCAAGGCGCCCTGCGGGCGTGTCCGCCAGGACAATCCCGGCGCCTGGCGTCGTATAGTCGGACTCCTTGTAGCTTTCCTGTCCGCTGTCATCCGGGACACTGACATCAAAAAGATGAATCTTGTCGTAGCGCGCGAGGCGAGAGCCATCGTCGCCATAGAGTAAGCAGGTCTGCGTCGGATGCTGTTCGTGCCCCTCCACCTGCACGGGAATCGTCCCGCCGACGATGTATAGCGAAAACTCAGCCGCACAGTCGGCCAGGAACGACTGTATGGGACCGTCATCCGGACGTTCGGCCATGGCAAGCCGATCGGACTCAATGCGCGGCATACAGGCAAAATTCTCCGGCAGAATAGCCAGTCTTGCGCCATCACCAGCCGCATCGGCCAGAAGGCGCCGGGCCACGGACAGATTGACCTCCACATCGTGCGTCGAGGTCATCTGAAGCGCAGCCACCTTGCATGTCCCGACCTCGTTCATATCGACGCGATCGTCAGGGGATCATCCCTCGCCGGCTTCAGAAACAGGCGGCTGGCTCGACATCTGGGTGTCCTTGCGCCGTTTCTGGTCGCCGGCAGTCACTCTGTCGACGACAGGATTTTCCCATGGCCCCGTGATGTGGTACTGGATCTGAACTGCGCCGCGCAAGGTTTCTTTGAAAATCTCCTTCAGAACAAACAAACCCACGCCGATTACCGGTCCCGCGACGACGGCGCCGACGACAGGCAGCGTATTACCCACTTCACCGCTGACCAGCGCCATTTGATCGTAGGTCCGCTCGACCAGGTTGACGTCACCGACGATGCCTATATCTGCAGCGGGACTCCTGAGTACCAGATTATCCGTACGGGCAATGCCGTCCGCGATCGAAAAATCGCCTTTTAGCTTGTCGAAGAAGAACCCTTTCTTGAAAACATCTCTGAAATCGAGGGTCAGGCGTCGTGGAAGTGCATCAACACTGAGCAGGCCAACCGCGCGGCCGGCGCCCGGTTTCACTTCAGTCAGGGTGCCATCACTGATATTCATCGATGCTGTGCCACGCGCGACACCGATCAGATTTGGGGGCATCCCACCAGTCCACTCCAGATCAGCGCTCATCCTGCCATTTTTTGCGTCTACGCCACTGTCGAACCCCATGAAGCTCAAAGTGTCGCCGACATCGTCACTGACGAGTTCAACCGACAACTGCGAGTGATCCTCGCCGGCGCCCAGTACCGACTTAACCGAACCGGTAATCGTGAATGTCGGTCCGCTTAGCTGGATATCCGCTATCTCGAAACCATCCGGTATCGCGATCACTTCGGTTTCCAGACGCCCAAGCCTGAGTCCTTCCATGCTGAAGTCGTCAACCACGATCTTCATCGGCGGCACCAGAACCGGATCAAGAGCCTTGCCGCCGCCGTCGGCTTCGTCATCGTCGAGGATCAGGCGCTCCATGGTCAGGATCATGGGTGCCGTCCGCTGACTCATGTCGAACGGCACGATGATCACTCCTTTGCTCGCCTCGCTATCGAGATCTACCCGCCAGTTACTGCCTTGCTTGCCAAGCTGGACGATCGCGTCTGTGGTTTGCTGATTTGCGGCGACGAGGGTCGCTACCCTGACCTTCGCACCGGCGATAAAATCCTCCACTTTTGTTTCACCATCGCCACCGAAGTTGACTGTCAGCCAGTCGTCGATCGAGAAGTATTCAAAATCGCCTTTGATGAACAGACCCTGTTCCGATTCAAGGCCTGCCTGTTGCCCATCTCCATCCACCGTTCCGCGATCAAAATAAAGCCCTTCCGCATCGCTCCGAAATCTCATCTTGGCGAGCAGTCGCTGATCGAAACTCATGTCCCAGGCAGAGATGTGTTCCTCCGGAAACGTGAAATCGATCGACAGCGGCTTCGTAGTCGCTGCCACCTTTCGAAGCGGGTCCGGCAGACTGATCTCCAGACCGTCAAGATCCGACTCCACATGAAGATAGAAATCGTCACCTGACTCCAGCGTCGGGAAATGCGCGTACCCGGTCCAGGTGGACTCACCCGACAGATAATCCGCCAGGGGCAACTTCAGGGCGTTGACCAACATCTGGCTCGTCAGCGGACCGCTTACGTCAGCCCTTAATGCGATGTCCTTGTAGGGGCCGACATCGATGGTGACCGGCTCGCCGAGGAGCCGCGCCCTGATACCCTGTGCGTCCACATCGGCCTTATCTATATGGAGCCTGCCCTCGATGTCTTCGAGCGGATCCTCGATCTGACCATAGGTCACCCGACCGCCCGTGATGTCGAGGTTGATGTCAACGACACGATTGTCGAGATCGCGAAGGGGTAGCAGGAGATTTGCCTCGATATCCGTCTGACCTGCATGCACAGTGGTTATGGACAAGCCGCCCGACAATTTTTCCGGCAAGGGGACATCGCGCACAAAATCCATGGCCGCCACCAGCGTACCGTGAGCATTCCCTTTGATATCCACCATCCCCAGCGCCAGGTCGGGAATCCTGACCGCGACCTCGTCGACTACGATCCCACCCAGGAATCCTTCGCTGACCGTGGCGTCCAGCCCTTCGTTAATGAACGATATCTGTGCCGAGATGGCGGTCGCGGCGGGCCAATCCCTGGCGTATGCGAGTTCGAGATCCCGGGCGTCCAGGCCGGCCTCGAATGTCCCCTGCCCCTCTCGGTACGGGAATCCTTTGAGTGGACCCTGGATCAACACCTTCCCAGATGGCGCGCGCCCCGACACGATGGCATTGTCCAGCCATCGGATGAGGCCTTCTGTCATGATTCCGACCGGGAGATAGGGCGAGACCCGCGACATGTCGAGATTCTTGATATTGGCATGCAGATCGATATTGCCATCGTCACCTCCCGAAGGCAGTTTGATCCTGAAACCCACATCCAGCGCGAGATCCGGATTCGACAACATGAAATCGTCACCGATGAGAGTGCGACCTTCGGGACCGTTACTCCATACAAACAGGCCTTGTGCCTCGGCAAATGCAAGGGGTTCCCGGAAAAGCCATGGCATCTCGATCTCGACATCCCGGCTGGCCAGTGTCAGGCGACCACCACGACCATCGCTGCGCAATTTGCCCGAAAGCCCGCGTATGCCAGGGACCCGTTCATGGGTTTTTATCGCCGCGTTAACAATCTCGGCCTCAACATCGAGGCTGTAACCCTGAACGTCGTCATCCAGTATCGTTAACTGAGCGATGAGGTTCCTGATCTCACCTTGCGGTTGAAGCCTGGCGAGAACCTGGCGCATATCGACATCGGAGATATAGGGAATCAAGGGGTAAAAAGCCTGTAGACGAAGATAATCCGCATCCACATAAAACGTCCCGTCGCTACCGGTGCTGGTGAGGCTGCGTTCGACGCGGATTCGTTCACTCGTACTCTGCGTACCATCCCGAACGATTTGCAGATTCTCAACCAGCGCCTGCCAGCCACTGGGCCTGCTGTCCCATTCGACGCGGCCGGAGAGATGATCGTACCCGGCCGGCGGCTCATCGTCTTGCTGTCCGGGGACCAGGTCGTCGACGGAGAATTCCGCCGTCAGGCGTGATAGCGACCCCCGCTCCAGATCCACCCAGAACCTGACATTCGCCCTACCGGCAGATGGCACCCTTTCCGGCAGCCCCGGAATCTTGCTGAGCGCCCCGAAGTCAAACTCACTCAGTGAAGCATAGGCCCGCCACGGCCCGTCCTTCGCCTCCTGACTGGCCCAGAACATGACACGGTCTGCGACTTCGGGCGGCGGTCTGAAGTCGCCCTCCAATCGTGTCTCCCCGCTTTTGTGGAAAACATCGAAATTGACGCTCTCAAAAACCCAGGTCAGGCCTCCATCCATTTTGTCGGTCACGACCAGCGTCGAATTCTTCAGGCGCAGAGTTCCGTTCGGCAGTGGTCCCGACTCCCGGCCGCGCATCTCCGACAGAGGCGTCTCAAGGATTCTTATTTCGCCGTTCTCATCCCGGGTGACATCCACCTGGACACGCTCCAGGGTGACCCCATCCCAGACGAGGCGCCATTGCAGCAGCGATTCGAAAACGTCGAGGCTGATGTTTCCTCGTCGTGCGCTGATCAGTGTTTCGCCCTCATGGCCGAAGATCTGAAAGCCATTGAACAACACCTCCGGGCCGTCCAGACTCCACCTGGCATCCAGTTGACCAATTTCGATCTGGAGCCCGATGGCCTTTGAAAGGCCCTCTTCTACCGGCGCTCTGTATTCGGGTACCTGCGCGACCAGGACACGGAAGATGCCTACCAGGAGGGCAAACAGGATGACCAGCGCCGCAAAAGCGCCCGCAACCCATCTCCACAGCAGACGTCCGAACCCCGCCATTGTTCAGACTCAGGCCGCCGGCCTGCGGCCTCCATCCCGGCAACTGGATCTAGATAGGTATGACATCGAATTGGTCCTGCACATACAACTCCTCGGCCTGAAGGCGAATCGGACGACCTGTCTGCTCTTCCAGTTCTGCCAGGCTGGTCGACTCCTCGTCGACGATCATCTCCAGCACCTCGGGGTGAGCCAGAACCCTGAGCTCCTGAAACTCGAACTGGCGTGCCTGACGGAGAATCTCTCGAAAAATCTCGTAGCAAACGGTCTCGGGCGTCTTTATCGAGCCACGGCCCTGACAGGTTGGACAGGCTCCGCATAGTACGTGTTCCAAACTTTCGCGGGTACGTTTTCGGGTCATTTCCACCAGACCCAGTGCAGACACCTCGGAAATCTGGTTGCGCGCATGATCCAGGGCCAGCGCGCGTTCCAGCGCTTGCAGTACCTGGTTTCTGTGTTGCTCGTGCTCCATATCGATAAAGTCGATAATGATGATCCCGCCCAGATTGCGCAGACGGATCTGTCGTGCCGCCGACAACGCAGCCTCGAGATTGGTCTTGAAAATGGTGTCTTCCAGTCTGCGGTGACCAACAAACCCACCGGTATTGACGTCAATCGTCGTCATCGCTTCCGTCTGATCGATAACGAGGTAACCCCCTGATTTCAATTGAACTTTTGAATCCAGCGCTTTCTCTATCTCATCGTCTAATCCATACAGATCAAATATCGGTCGGGTCGCACTGTATTCGTCAATCTTGTCGACAAGTTCCGGTACAAACATTCCGGCAAAGCGTCTCATTCTGTCGCAAGTCACCGCATCGTCCACACGCACCCTCTCGATCTCGGGTCCGAGAAGATCTCTCAATACTCTCAGGGCGAGCGGCAGATCCTCGTGTACCAGGTGGCGGCTCTGCGTCGACTTCGCCTGCTCGACAATGGTTTCCCAGAGTTTTCGCAGGAAAATCATGTCAGCGCGCAGAGCATCCCAGCCGGCACCCTCGGCGGCCGTCCTCACAATAAAACCGCCCTGCTCACCATCGGTGACCGATTCGAGGATGTCACGTAGTCTGCTCCGCTCATCTTCGTCTTCAATCCTCGCCGAGACGCCGATGCTCTTCCCGTGTGGCAAAAAGACAAGATAGCGGGATGGGATGGTGACAAATGTCGTTAGCCGGGCCCCCTTTGTGCCGAGGGGATCCTTGAGGACCTGGACGATGATATTGTCTTTCTCCCGCATCAGTTCCTGGATCGGCAGCGTCTGTCCGGCTTCCTCCGCATGACCGTCGGTCTGTTCCTCGTCGGGCGGCTTCCGGAAAACATCCGATGCGTGGAGAAAAGCGGTGCGATCGAGACCGATTTCGACGAAAGCGGCCTGCATGCCCGGCAATACCCTCGACACGCTTCCCTTGTAGATATTGCTGATCACACCGCGCCGCTTATCTCTTTCGATCAACACCTCCTGAAGAACGCCGTTCTCAACCAATGCCGCCCTGACTTCCCGGGGGGTTACGTTTATCAGTATTTCTTCTTTCATGCGTCGGCGTCCCTGGCAGGCGGGCACATCACATCCACGCCGAATCGCCCGAGCAGTGCCGCAGTTTCAAATAGGGGCAGACCCATGACGCCTGAAAAGCTACCTTCGATCCTGCGGATAAATACCGCGGCCATGCCCTGGATGGCGTAGGCACCAGCCTTGCCGGCGGGTTCACCCGTTGCAACATAATTGTCGATTTGCGCCGGGGTAAGATCGCAGAAGGTCACCCTGCTTTCGCTAAGCTCACACTGACAGCTTCCATTGTCTGAAATCGCAACAGCGGTCATGACCTCATGAGTTCGTCCGGATAGCGCTCGCAACATGTCGCGAGCGTCGCTGTCGTCGCTCGGCTTGCCAAAAATCTTGCCGTCGAGCACAACCACCGTATCAGCGGCCAGCACCAGGCGCCGCCTCGGCCCGGGATCACTCATCACAGCCTGTTCGGCTTTCGACAGTGCCAGGCGACGTACGAAAGCGTGTGGCGGCTCATCCGGCAATAAGAACTCGTCGATATCCATCGATCGCACCTCACAAGCAACACCGATCTGATCCAGCAGCTGACGGCGTCTTGACGAGGCCGATGCAAGACAAATAAGTTCTTGATTCATCGAAGGAATACTACGCGCTCCGGGATCGAATTCAATAGCTCTGGTGACCCCATACAGAGGATGGCAGGGGGCGCTCAGGAGCGATGATAGGGGTGGCCGCGCAACAGACTCCATGCCCTGTAGATCTGTTCGGCGAGCACGACGCGGACCAGACCATGGGGCATGGTCAGGGGCGACAGCGACCAGCGTGACTCGGCGCGTTCAAGACAGGCAGGCGCCAGGCCGTCCGGGCCTCCTACCAGCAAGGCGACATCGCGACCATCGTGCACCCAGGAATCCAGTGCCCGGGACAAAGACGGCGTATCGAACATCTTGCCAAGAACATCGAGCGCGATCACTCGCTCAGAGCGCGATACGGCAGCGAGCATCCGTTCGCCCTCGGTCGCAATCGATTTCACTACATCCGATGAACGTGACCGGTGTCCGAGCGGGATTTCCTTCAATTCGAGCCGACACTCGCGGGGCATCCGCTTTGCGTAGGTAGCATAGGCCTCATCGACCCAGCCTGGCATGCGCCCACCGACCGCGACAATACGAATTTTCACTGCAATCCAGGCGGTGCCGGGGAATAAGCTTGCCTAGCCGGCCAATTCGGCCACGCTGACGGCTGATGTCGCAGACCAGAGCTTTTCCAGGTTGTAAAAGTCACGAACGCGCGGAATCATCACATGAACCAGCACATCCTCCACATCCACGAGTACCCACTCACCCGACTGCAGACCTTCGACACCGATCGGACGTTGACCTTGCGCCTTGCACCGCTCGATAACAACTTCGGCTAACGATCGCACGTGCCGGTCCGACGTCCCGCTTGCAATAATCATGGTGTCGGTAATCGTCGTCATTTGACGGACATCCAGGACCGTCACATCCCTCGCTTTCATATCGCTCAGAGCATCGACAATGGTGTCTTTGAGTGCGGGTCTGATCATTAATCCCTCTCAGTCTTGGTGGCATAACAACCCGACCTGCGGATGCTATCCGCAACGCTATCGGGCATCAGGAAACACAGATCTCCGCCACCGGCTACTTTTTCGCGGATAGCGGTCGACGAGATTTCAAGCTGGGTGACGGCGTGGATATAGATACGACCAGCACGCGACTCGTGAAGATCGCCCACCCGCCCGGTCCCCAATTCGATCAGCAGTTCGCTTAACGGCCCCATGTCCGGTACTCGCCATCCGGGACGGTGGGCCACCACGATGTGTGCAAGCTGGAGGATCTCGCGCCAGTGGTACCAGTTTGGCAGATCGAGGAAAGCGTCCAGCCCAACGATGAGACACAAGGAGCGGTGTGTATATTCGGCGCGCAGATCGAGCAGGGTGTCGCGCGAATAGGAAGGTCCGTCGCGGTGCAATTCCCTGTCGTCTGTGACAAAGCCGGGGCGACCTTCTATTGCCACCTTGACCATCTCCAGACGCGTTTTGGCGTCGGCAACGGGTTTTTCGCGGTGGGGTGGCGAACCCGCGGGCATAAATCTGACTTCCGACAAGCGCAACGCTTCTTTCAGCTCGAATGCAGTTCTCAGGTGACCATAGTGAATGGGATCGAAAGTGCCACCGAAGATCCCCATCGGGTTTAGTTCGCCCAAACCGGCCATCACGCCGCCTCTCTGCGCACAGACCGACTACTGGCTGCCATTCGGCCAACCAGCCCGGTCAGTGTCTGCCAGGGATCACCCGGCGCGGCTCCCTTGATTATCCGTTCGGCCCCTGCCGTCTGCCTCAGCAAGCGGTGTAAATCAGACACGCGATGCCTCTGAAGGGCGCTCCTCGCCACGGCCTGACGCTTTGGCCAGATACCCGCCTTCGACATAGCGTCGGCTGCTCTCGCACCGCGCGACATCTGCCACGCGACGGTCGCCAGGGCACGTATCTCGCGAACAAGCGCCCACAGAATCAGCACCGGTGCCGCGCCTTCCCCACGCAGACCACTCAATATTCGATGGGCGCGCCCGGCATCCCCCGATTCACAAGCATCGACCAGCTGGAAGACGTCATACCTGGCGCTGTCGGCGACCGCCTGGAGCACATCCTCCACTTGCACCGGACCCGGATCCAGCAACAAGGCAAGCTTTTGTACCTCCTGGTCGGCGGCAAGGAGGTTGCCTTCAACCCGATCCGCGATGAGATCAGTGACACTCGGTCCCGGTTGCAGCCCCAGTTTCTTCATTCTTGCAGCGATCCAGCCCGGCAAGCTGCTTCGATCTACCGGCCACACCTGGACAACCACACCCGCGGCGTCCAGCGCCCGTACCCAGGCATTTTTCAATGACTTGTTATCCAGTCGAGCAGAAATTACCAGCAGAACCGTGTCTTCAGGCGGATTCTCTGCATAGGCCTTCAGCGCCTTGGCGCCCGTGACACCTGGCTTTCCCGTCGGCATCCGCAATTCGATGAGTTGCTTCTCGGCGAACAGCGAAAGTGACGCCCCCGCCGCCGCCAGCTCCACCCAGTCGAAGGAACGATCTACCGTGAGTATCGTTCGATCGGTATGGCCGGCGTCGCGGGCACGCGCACGAATACGATCCGCAGCTTCGCCAGCGAGTAAGGGGTCGTCTCCGGAGATGAGGTAGATCGGGGAGAGATCCCGCGCGATCTGCGCCTCAAGCCGGTCGGCAGGGAGTTTCACGGAGGGCAGACGGGGCTGTAACCATCATCGCGATCGAGTGTAGCACGCATTGCCCGGACCCGGTTTTGACTTTGTTGGCCGAAATGGTCATTTTGTTGTGCAGTGCAATAGGATATGAGTATGGGTGTCCCGACAAAAGGTCTGTATGACCCCGATTTCGAGCACGATAGTTGCGGTTTCGGTCTCATCGCCAATATCGATGACAAGGCCAGCCACCGGCTGGTGAACACGGCAATAAGTGCGCTGAGGCGGCTGACGCATCGTGGCGCGGTAGCCGCCGACGGCAAGACCGGCGATGGTTGCGGCGTACTGCTCAAGAGTCCCGACTCTTTTCTTCGCGCAGTAGCGAGCGAGGCCGGCCTGACCCTGAACTACCGATTCGCAGCGGGTCTTGTTTTTCTGAATCCCGACGACAAGCTGGCGGCCCGCGCGCGAGCCGAACTCGAACGACAGCTTGAGGTTCTCGGCCTGCGGGTCGCGGGTTGGCGCATCGTGCCGGTCGATCGCAGGGTGTGCGGCGCCGAAGCGCTCAGGTCATTGCCCAGATTCGAACAAATCTTCGTAAACGCATCGCGAGAGATGGGCAACAGGGCTTTCAACAGACAACTTTTTGTCGCCCGCCGAAAAACCGAGATCGCACTCGCGGACAGCGACGATGTGTTCTACGTTGCCAGCCTCTCTGCCACGACGCTGGTGTTCAAGGCGATGGTCATGCCGGAGTTTTTGCCGGTCTTCTACCCGGATCTCGGCGATCCGCGGCTCGAGACCTCGGTGTGCGTTTTTCACCAGCGTTTCTCGACCAACACCTGGCCGGAATGGCGGCTGGCGCAGCCATTTCGTTATCTCGCGCACAACGGCGAAATCAATACTATCCGCGGTAATCGCAACTGGGCCGCGGCCCGCGGCCATATATTCAAATCGAGCGTCCTGCCGGACCTTTCGGAGCTCCAGCCGATTGTTTCCATGAGCGGCTCGGACTCCCTGACCCTGGACAACATGCTCGAGGTGCTACTGGCCGGCGGCATGGATGTTCTCCAGGCGATGCGCCTGATTGTCCCGCCGGCCTGGCAGACGGTAGACGGGATGGATCCTGACGTACGGGCATTTTACGAATTCTACGGCGCACACATCGAACCCTGGGACGGTCCGGCCGGCATCGTGCTTACGGATGGCCGATACGCCGCCTGCGTGCTCGACCGTAACGGCTTGCGTCCCGCGCGTTATGTGGTCACCCGCGATCGTCATATCACCATCGCGTCAGAGATCGGCGTTTACGATTACGAACCGCAAGACGTGCTCACGAAGGGCCGGCTTGGACCCGGCGAAATGCTGGCGATCGACACACGGACCGGCGCGCTTCTCAACAATGAACGAATCGAGGACGATCTCAGGCGACGTCATCCCTACAAGAAATGGCTCAAGCAGTCACAACGCTATCTTGAATCAGAACTTTTCGACCCTTCGATGACTGCTGAGCCGATGGACGCGGAGACTATCGCGGTATACCAGAAGCAGTTCGGCCTGAGTTTCGAAGAGCGCGACCAGGTCCTCCGTGTGCTGGCGGAGACCGAGATCGAAGCCGTGGGATCGATGGGGGATGACACACCGTTGCCTGCGCTGTCGGGCCGGGTACGCTCGCTGTACGATAATTTCAGACAGCAGTTTGCCCAGGTCACGAATCCGCCCATCGACGCGCTACGCGAGCGCATCGTGATGTCGCTGCAGACTGAGATCGGCGCCGAATGCAACATCTTCGACCCGCAGCGGCAGCATGCGCACCAGATCGTCCTCAACTCACCCGTATTGTCGCAACGCAAGTTCCGGCAAATCCTGGTGATGGAGGGTTTCGGCGACAGACATGCCCTGATCAGTCTGAATGTGAACTCAAAACTGTCGATACCGGAAGCTCTGGACCAGATATGTGAGGCGGCGGAAAAGGCGGTTGCCGATGGTAATCTGCTGGTCGTGCTGACCGATCGCTACCTGAAAAAGGACTTGCGGCCGATACATGCACTGCTTGCGACCGGAGCGGTACATCATCACCTGGTCAGGACGGGGCTGAGGTGCGACTGCAATATTCTGGTCGAGACCGGCACCGCGCGCGACTCGCACCATTTCGCCTGTCTGATCGGTTACGGCGCGACCGCGGTGTATCCGTACCTCGCATACCAGTGTCTGCATGACATGACCCGTACCGGCGAAATAAAAATCGGTAGCAGGCGGCAGCTTCAGCTCGGCCGCAGCTACCGGCGGGGTGTGCGCAAGGGACTGTTCAAGATCATGTCGAAAATGGGCATCTCGACAATCATGAGCTATCGCGCGGCGCAATTGTTCGAGATAGTCGGGCTCCACGAGGAAGTAGTCGATCGCTGCTTCCCGGGGACGATCAGTCGCATTCAGGGAGCCAATTTCGACGACCTGGAGGAGGACCGGCTTTTTCTCCACCAGCGCGCCTGGAACAGTCGCGAACCGATCGATCACGGCGGGCTGTTGAAGTTTGTCAGTGGCGGCGAGTATCACGCCTATAACCCGGACGTGGTGATGGCATTGCAAGCCGCGGTGAGGTCCGGCAATGCGGCCACCTATCGTGAATACGCGCGCCTGGTCAACGAGCGACCGGTTTCGTCACTGCGTGACATGTTTGATTTCGTCACCGGGCGCGACACAGTGTCGCTCGACGAGGTCGAGCCGATCGACGCCATCGTGTCGCGCTTCGACAGCGCCGGCATGTCGCTGGGGGCGCTGTCGCCCGATGCACACGAGGCCCTCGCGATCGCGATGAACAGGCTGGGCGCGCGGTCAAATTCCGGCGAAGGCGGTGAAGACCCGGCCCGTCATGGCACAGAAAAGATGTCGAAGATCAAGCAGGTCGCATCCGGGCGCTTCGGCGTGACGCCGGAGTACCTGGTCAACGCGGAAGTGCTGCAGATAAAAATCGCACAGGGTGCGAAACCCGGTGAAGGCGGTCAGCTTCCCGGTCATAAGGTCAACGAGCTGATTGCCAGCCTGCGATTCTCCAGCGTGGGCGTCGGCCTGATCTCGCCGCCGCCGCACCACGATATCTATTCCATCGAGGATCTGGCGCAGCTCATCTTCGATCTCAAACAGGTCAACCCGGAAGCGCTGGTGTCGGTCAAGCTGGTGTCGGAACCCGGCGTCGGCACGATTGCCGTGGGCGTCACGAAAGCTTACGCGGACCTGATCACCATCTCGGGCCACGATGGCGGGACCGGCGCGAGCACCCTGGCATCGGTCAAATACGCCGGCAGCCCCTGGGAACTGGGTCTCGCGGAAACACACCAGACACTGCGCGCCAATGATCTGCGCCATAAGGTCCGCATTCAAACCGATGGCGGTCTGAAAACCGGTCTCGACGTGATCAAGGCGGCGATCCTGGGCGCCGAGAGTTTCGGCTTTGGCACCGCGCCGATGATCGCGCTGGGTTGCAAGTATCTGCGCATATGCCACCTCAACAACTGTGCCACCGGGATAGCCACCCAGAACCAGGTGCTGCGAGAGAAGCACTTTGTCGGTCTTCCGGAAATGGTGATGAACTATTTCCGCTTTGTTGCCGGGGAGGTGCGCGAACTGCTCGCCAGCCTGGGTGTTCGCAGCGTCGAGGAGATCATCGGCCAGACTCATCTGCTCAAGGTAAGAGAAGGAATGACGCCGCGCCAGAAGCGGCTCGACCTGTCGCCGATACTGTCCGATGCGGGGCTGCCCGCTGACAAACCGAACTTCTGTTCCGAGCCGCGCAACCGGCCGTGGGACAAGGGTGAACTGGCCGAGAAAATGCTGCGTGATGTTCAGCTCGCGGTGCGCGACAAGAAGGGCGGCACCTACCGATACCAGGTCAGCAATTTCCATCGTTCGATCGGCGCCCGACTCTCCGGCGAGATTGCCCGCATTCACGGCAACTACGGCATGGTCGATGCGCCGCTGCACATCGAACTCACCGGATCCGCCGGTCAAAGCTTTGGTGCGTTCAACGCGGGCGGACTCAACATGACCCTCGAAGGGGACGCGAACGACTACGTTGGCAAGGGCATGGCGTCCGGTCGCCTGGTACTCAAGCCACCGCGCGAGGCAAGTTTTCCATCCCACGAAACACCGATCATGGGCAACACCTGTCTGTATGGCGCGACCGGCGGGGAATTGTTTGCGGCCGGGCAGGCAGGTGAACGTTTCGCGGTGCGCAATTCCGGCGCCGTCGCCGTGGTCGAAGGAGTTGGGGATCACGGCTGTGAATACATGACCGCCGGCGCCGTCGCCGTGCTCGGCAGGACGGGTGTCAACTTCGGTGCAGGAATGACGGGCGGGTTCGCCTACGTGCTGGATCTCGACCGTGGCTTTGTTGACCGCTACAACCACGAACTGATCGATATCAATCGCATCACGCCGGAGAATATGGAGGCCAACCTGCATCATCTTCGCGGGCTGATCGCCGAACACGTGAGATTGACCGGAAGCGAATGGGGCGAACAGATCGGAGATAACTTCCGCAGCTTTATCGGCAAGTTCTGGCTGGTCAAACCGAAAGCCGCCGATCTGAATAGCCTGATCGACCACCTCAGGCGGGCAGCCTGATGGCACACAACACGCTGCAATTTCTCGACGTCAGCAGGGAAAGCCCCGAGAAATCGGATGCAAAGCAACGAATCACCGACTACACGGAGATCTATGGCGAATACGATGCCGAACAGGCGGCCGCCCAGGCGGAGCGCTGTCTCGGTTGCGGCAACCCCTACTGCGAGTGGAAATGTCCCGTCCACAACCATATCCCGAACTGGCTGAAACTGATCGAGGAAGGAAACCTCTTCGAGGCGGCAGAGTTGTCGCACAAGACCAATTCACTTCCGGAGATCTGCGGCAGAATTTGCCCGCAGGACCGCCTCTGCGAGGGCGCGTGCACCCCTCAACGACGGATTTGGCGCCGTTTCCATCGGCGCGATCGAAAAATACATCACCGACGAAGCACTGAAACAGGGCTGGAAACCCGACTTGTCCAGTGTCAGCCGAACGGGCAGGAAAGTAGCCGTGGTCGGAGCGGGGCCGGCCGGGCTTGGCGCTGCGGATATCCTGATTCGCAATGGCGTCGATGTCGTGGTCTACGACCGCTATGAGCAGATCGGCGGTCTTCTGACCTACGGTATTCCACCCTTCAAGCTGGACAAGCAGGTGGTCGCCACCCGCAGGGAGATTATGGAAGGCATGGGGGTGGAATTCGCCCTCGGGACAGAGATCGGCAAGGACATCGCTTTTGACAAGCTGATCGACGATTACGACGCTGTGTTCCTGGGCCTCGGGACTTACAAATACGTCAGGGGCGGCTTCCCCGGCGAAGATCTTGCCGGCGTGCACGACGCGCTGCCCTACCTGGTCCGAAACGTGCGCAAGCAACTCGGTGAGTCGCAATCAGGGCAGCCCGCCGTCGACATGCGCGACAAGCGCGTGGTCGTGCTCGGTGGCGGCGACACCGGCATGGATTGCGTTCGTACCGCTGTTCGCGAGGGGGCGGAATCGGTGATCTGCATCTACCGCCGCGACCGGGAAAATATGCCCGGCTCACGACGCGAAGTGGACAACGCGATCGAGGAAGGCGTCGAATTCCTTTGGCAGCGGCAACCGGTCGGGATCGGTGGTAAGCATCGCGCCGAGGGTGTGCACATCGTCGCGACCCGCCTCGGCGATCCCGACAACCAGGGACGTCAGTCACCGGAAGTGATTGACGGCAGCGAGGAATTCATCTGTTGCGATGAGGTGATCCTGGCGTTCGGCTTCAGGCCGGACCCGCCCGACTGGATGACCGCTGCCGGTGTTTGCCTGCACCCGAATCAGCGCGTCAGGGTGTCGGCCGACCACAGTACGCCATTCCAGACAGACAACCCGAAAATTTTCGCGGGAGGAGACATGACACGCGGATCCGACCTGGTTGTCACCGCGGTATTCGAAGGAAGAGAAGCCGCTCGCGGTATCCTCAATTTCCTCGGAGTCTGAGAAAAAAGATACTGGCTAAGGCGTGTACCAGATTGGCGAGGTGTACGCTCGCTCCTGCGTCGATACCGGCGCACCATCCGGAATGGGAATACCGAAACGGAACGCTTCGATCGTCGACCAGCGTGGTGTCGGAATCTCGATGACGCGGGCGTAATAAAAGGCACTCTGCTGCGGATCAAAATCGGGATCAGTCCATACCGTGGAAAGCTCGGAGGCGCCGATCGTATTGGTGAAGTTCGCCGTGGCAGCATCGACGGTATTACCCACGGGCGGTACCTTGCCGTTGTCTCCCGGCACGCGATCACCCGACCAGGCTACGTCATACACTTTTTCGTTTGTGTCGCCGCTACTATCCAGCCAGCCCTTGACGATCTGAATCCGGTCGAGATTACCGCCAATTGGATCGCGCAATGCGTAGACCATGAATTTGGGCGACTCGTCTCCGTTACGAGCGCGTAGATCACCGCCCATCGGCACACCCTTCTGGTATCCCGCAAACGCCGGGATGCGGCTTGCCATGTCTTCATCCGTATAGTTCCAGCCGCCGAAGAATCTGACCATGATTCGACTGCCGGTTGTCGCGTATGTCTCTTTGCGCGCCATCGCATCGAAGATCGATTCGCGGGTATTGTCTTTCGCATAGACGGCCGCGAGGCCGGAGGCAACCATGCCCCAGCCCATGATGGTGCCTTTTTCGTTTTTCAGGAACGGATGAGTCATGCGTGATGGTTTAGGCTCTGCGCCGCTATGTTTGCCGAAGAAGTTATCCTCCTCCGCAGTGGCCAGACCGGTGTGGCTATCCGTGGAACCTACCATGCCGAACTTGTAGGGATTTGTGCCAAGGCTCGCCTCAAGCGCCAGCCCGTTCTTCAAGGCTGAGCGAGCGTACTCCCCGGCAAGCATGTCATCTGTCTTGACTGTAGGGACTTCATCAAGATTGCCGATGTCCCAGGTTTCGTAGTCGGCAAATTCGTCATCCGGTGACAGGAACGGGTGTGCTTCACCATCGCCCTTGATCTGCGTCGCTTCGTAGAGAGGCTCCCACCTCGCCCGCTCAGTCACATACTCCCTGTCCAGCCGTCTGCCATCGAACTGCTCACGAACCGGGAACATGATGCCATTGGAGAGATTGCCATTGTGCGCGATCGCCAGGACGTCGCCACCGGTTTTCTGCTCGTAAGATTCAAGCCACTTCCACAGGTCACGCGGGTTCGGGCTACCAAAAGGTGGATAAGTCGTATACGGCACCATTTGCGACGCCCTGTCAGTGTCGTCGCGATAGATCACCACGCGATGCATGTTGTTTCCTGTGATCAGCGAGGTCCATTCGTAGCCGATAAATGCAGTGAAGTGACCGGGATCGTTGTACTGCTCCGCGGCATCGATCGTTCTCTGCCAGACGGACTTATAGGGTTCCGTATCCGGCCAGTACATCAGGGAATCCGGAAACTTTCCGTTGGCGAACAGGCCGATCATTTCATAAGCGACGCCCACACCTTCGCCGCGCTGAATTCGGTCGTACCAGTCACGGCCCATCGGGTCCGCCAGGATGTGTTCTTTGCCGGCCTTTAGCTCAGGAAAAAATCCCATGTTGTCCGAGTGATCCGAAACGACCAGCCAGTCGAGCGGCCTCGACAGTTTCACCGGTATCCCGGTTGACGAAACGATTTCGTCTCCGCGTGCAAATTGCAGGGCGTCTTCAGGAAGCAGCGTGGCACCAAAAGCTCCGGCATCGAATGAGTTGCCTGTGTGCAGGTGGGAATCACCCCATAACGGGAAAGTCGGGAAATCGCGTTCAGCGTAGGGCGAGTAACTCTTGCCGGTATATTTATCGGAAAGCATCGCATCGGGATTTTCAGGCGGAGGGATTTGTGCCGTCGCTGGCAAAGATGCTGCCAGGATTCCAAGAACCAGCGACGACATAATGATCGATCGGCGAAAAAGCTTCATCACACTCTCCCTTTGATTGGTCTGGTCTGCTCTGCGTCGGCTCGAAATGCTCAGGCCTAGCCAACCCGGGGCACAGTATACGAAAATCACATGCTGGCACGTGGGTGCCGAAGATCATGTAGCACGTGCCGGCGCCGAACATGTAGCACGTGCCGGTGTTCACTAGTTCACTTATTGAATCGCCCCCAACAGGAATGATCCGCCTCCCGCGTCGCCATCAGCCAGATGGTGTGGTCGTAGTCGATCGTTTCTCCGCACCAGCCGCTGTCAGCCGTATCGTGGTCGATCGCGATGCGGCGCTTCCGCTGAAACTTTTCCATCTGCACTTTCACCGATGAGTTCTCAACGGTCTGTGCCGGCGCCGTTGGCAGGACCGCTCCGGCAGGGGTAGTGAATCGCAATGTCTTGTTGCTGCCTACGTGAACCCCAAAACCACCTTCATGTACCAAGCGATGATGATGACGACACAACAGCACCAGGTTATCCAGACTTGTTTCTCCGCCATCGGCCCAGTGTTGGATATGATGTCCGTCAGTGAAGTGTTTGCAGGTACAACCCGGGAAGCGGCAACCTTTGTCTCTGTTGTTCAAGGCCCGTCTCATCGATGGTGGAATAGCACGCGTCTTTCTCCCGATATCAAGGATATTGCCGTCACGATCTTCCTGTATCCGAACGATCCCGGCATCACAGGCCAGCCGTCTGGCGGTTTCGACCGCCAGTGATGGACCGTCTTCCAGTTCACAGCGTCCTTTGGCGCCGGAAGACAGCGTTTCTTCACCGACATGGACCGTCACCAGGTAACGATCACCCGTATTGCAGCAGGTTGACTCACTATCGAGCGAACCCCTTGCGAGAGAGTCTTCTGCCAGAATGACTAAGGCATCCGCCTGGCGCTGGCTGGGGGTGGATTTCTGTGCTGAAACAGCATCTGACGCTTCCGCGGAATCGTCCCATTCCGATACAGGAGGCAATTCCGCGGAAGCGCGTTCCTCCTGCCACAGGCGATTGGCTACCGCCTGCAGTGCCTTGAGGACTACTTCACCTTGCTCCGGTGGCAGCCTGACCCGGATGACAATGGAATCGTCTTCTCCATGGCGATAACTTAGACCCCGTCCTTCGTACTGCGCCCTTGCCTGATCCAATACCTGCAACTCGCAAGCCCGACGGTATTTTCTGACCGTGGTCTCGACATGATGAGCGGTGCCATGGAGAGCGACCTGCATCAGCACACTTTCGTTCTCCGTTGTGGCTACCCGTGTCATGGCCCGCACCTTGGAATAGCTGATCTCGCCTTTCTCGAAGGAGGAGCGGATCAAGGCGAACTCGCCAAGGGCGCGTGCAACCCGGACTTTCTCGCGAGCCGCCACTATTCCAATACCACAACGCCAGTTGAGCCAGTGGGCACAACTGATCATGCCGGCGCCATGCCAGCCGTCCCTTCGGTCGAACTCGGCAACAAGCAAAAGAAAGCGACAGGTCGCGGCATTAATGAAGCCGGCGAGGTAGGTGATCTCCTCTTCCAGCTTCTCCAGGGATTCTTCCGAAGAAGGGTCGGGGACGGAACAGAAAGGGATGGCATCGAGGGTAGCCATTGAGGCAGAAATCATGACAGCGCTCCTTGCGATCATGGTGGAAATAGCTAACTGGTATTATGTCCAGTAGTATACATGAAATACTCATAAATACAATTAGTTAACTGAACAGAGGGTGACAGGATAGCACTCGGTTTCAGGCAGGAAAAACTGCCGACGGCGTGGATAATGCTCCCCGCCGCATCCTGTCCTGGCCAAAAAATCCGGAACGATTTCAGTCGCTCATCGGCTCCGCCAAGCGTTGTGGGTCGAGTCGAATCTCGAACAGATTCATCCGCCAGTCGAGGTGTGGACCGGTGGCCCGCCCGGTCATCCCGACTTCGGCGACGACCTCCCCCTGCCTGACACGCTGTCCTTCCACGACCAGGATCCTGCTGAGATGAATGAAGGTCGAAGAGAGGCCGTGCCCATGATCCATGATCAAGGTGCCACCCGAGAAATAGAGATCCGGATCGGCGAAGCTGACGATCGCGTCGGCAGGGGCCGCGACCGGCGTTCCGACTGGCGCTGCGACATCGACGCCGAAATGGGGTCGTCTTGGTTCTCCGTTTAGTATTCGCTGGCTTCCGTAGACGCCGGTGATCCGCCCCTCCAGGGGCCAGATGAAACCATCGATAAAGTCGGTACGGAAATCGTCGCGAGATCGCGCGGCAGCGACCCGCGCCCCTTCCTCCCGAATCCTCGTCAATACATCCTCGGGAGGCGTCACCTTCTCCTGGGGCAAGCCTTCGATACGCTGGATTCGATACTCCCGCGTGCCCACCTGGATAACCCGCGTCTCTTTCTTGCCAACGCGGTCGGTGACGACCAGTCGTGCTTCGCCGGGCGCGTCCCGCCCAAAACCGATCAGGAAATCTCCACGCGGCGACACTCTGACTTCACGGCCATCAATTTCCACCCGGTCTCCGGGTTGGGTACGGCCGATGATCAGACCGCCCTGTGTGGCATCACCACCCAGAACCAGTTCCGCCTGCGAAACGATGGGCAGCCAGAACAACATCAAGGCTGTCAGCCAGGCGGCACGACCGCCGGACACAGATTCGGAGCGTGATACAGTAGCCGCGTCAGGGAGCCGGCGCTTCCGAAATTCGATTATTGGCAATGAACCAACCTCCATCTGCAAACGCCTTTAAACACGGCAAGCACGACCACGCCCGGTGCGTAGCCGAAGCACTCCAGGATGCTGAAGCAAGGTGCCGCGCCCGGGGTCTGCGTCTGACCCGCATCCGGCACCGGGTACTCGAGATCATCTGGCGCGGGCACCAACCGGTCAAGGCCTACGACATACTCGATGAACTGAGTCGTAATGGCCAAAAAACGGCACCGCCGACAGTTTACAGAGCGCTGGATTTTCTCGTTCAGGCCGGACTCGTGCACCGCGTCGAGACCCTCAACGCCTTTGTCGGTTGCCCGCACGGGCAAGGCGATCACAACGCTCAGCTGCTGATCTGCAGCCAGTGCGGAACCATAGCGGAAATCGACGATCCATTGATCCGAACCGTGCTGGTCGAAGGCGGTGAACGCCACGGATTCGTTGTAAAGCCACAAACCCTGGAGATTCGGGGTCTTTGTCCTGTTTGCCAGGGTGCCTAGGTAAGCTCTGATCTACTAAAGTAATACCTTTAAAAACAATGACTTTACATCGTTAATGCAATGTTATATCATTCCGATTCGTTCGCGAGCGATAATGACCATGGACCATTTTCACGACAAGGCAGAAACCCGACTGGACGGCATGGCGGTCGCCATGTCGGTCGTGTGTATTGTGCATTGTCTAATGACGCCGATACTCGCCACGCTGTTCCCGATTTTCGCCGGCACCATGCTGGCCGATCACCAGTTTCACGCATTCCTGTTGATATTCATCGTCCCGACCAGTGGCATCGCTCTTTACCTCGGATGCCGGCGGCACCGCAGCGGGCTGGTCTTTTCGCTGGGCGTATCAGGCATGATCATCCTGACCGTGGTTGCCGTGCTGGGTCCCGAGGGTCTGACGGTTACAGGCGAGAAAATCGCGACCGGTTTTGGCGGGATCGTCCTGGCGAGTGCCCACATCCTCAATTTCCGGCGCTGCCGGGAACTGCGATGCGAGAACGAGCACCACGGCGAGTGACCAGGTAGGTAGCGAAGCTACCCAGCCAGTGACCGCCCTCGTAATGTTCGCCGGTCACCGACGCCAGCCCGGCCGTGGCGTGTAAGCGACTGGCTGCCTCCAATGAAGATCGCCGCGGGTCGTCCGCCGCCAGGGCCGAAGCGATTCCGTCCAGCATCCAGGCCCGGCTTAGATTCAGACCGTCCAGATGGGCCAGCTTGCCGTCAGTTGGATCCGTGACGACTTCAGGCGACAACCAATCACTCGAGCCATCGTCGGGCACGCCGGGTAGGAACCCGTATAGCCAGTCGGCGAATTCCTCCGGCGAGAGAACCCGTCTCATCAGGTCCGCTTCGGCAATACACGGCGACAGGAAGTCCTGACCCGATGGTTCGTAGGCCATTGGGCAATCGACATCGTCGAGGTACCAGAATCCGGATCTGTCCATAACCAGTTTTTCCATCGCCCCATCGCCAACGATCCTCGACCAGTCGAGGACCAGTCCCAGGGCGAACGCGGTCTGTGAATGCTCACCGGTGCGGATCGGGTGTGAGAGCTTTGGCAGCCATTCAGCAAACCGGGAAGCTGTTAGTGCCTCCAGGGTCGCAAGATTCCCGGATAGTTCGCCTGCCAGTGGGTCGTCCCACTCATGTAGTTCGGCTGCCAGTTGAAGCAACCAGGCCAGACCATAGGGTCGTTCAAAGGAACCGCGTCCCTCTCCTTCCAGATACACTACCTCGCGTTGCAGATTCTCGCGGTTGAGACTGGCCGTGATCGCGTCCCGCGCGGCTTGCGAGAATCCTTCGGCGGGGAAAAGATGGCCGAGACGAGCCAGCAGCCAGTGGCCATGCACCGACGAGTGCCAATCGAAGCAACCATAGAAAGCGGGGGCAAGATCCCGTGGCGGCATGACATCGTCGTCACTCGACAGGGTGTGTGCGATCTTGTTGGGATATTCCTTGTGGACGCATTCCAGCGCCAGATCTGCAAATCTTATGGCGACTGCCGCATCCAGTGGTTCGTGCACCGCCATCGGTTCTTCCTCCGACCGGGAACATGCACTTGCCAGCATGATGGCAACCAGGACCGGGAGATAGCTCCTGGCGCAGCGTGCAAGACCGATATTCATGTGATCTCCCCGAATCCTGATTGCGTCGCTACGAGAATACCTGCCGGGAGGCATTTTCTGCCCCGCAATACGGACAGGTCATTGCCGAACCCAGCATTGGCCGGTCACAGTCCTCGCAATTCTTTGGCGGCTGGCGGAGTTTAAGTCGCCCGTCGCGACGCTCATCGAGCAGATCCAGTGCATCGATCCGCCTCTTTAGATCGGCCTCGTCCACATTCAAGTGCTCGCTGATGATTTCCCACAACGCCATCGTGACCAGTTTCAACCGTTCATGATCCCGCTCCAGGCTTTTTGTTTTCGAAGCGCCGCTAAGCGCCAGACCACCTTTGCCCGGTGGTGACGCGGTTCTGTCACGCACCTGGTCAAGAACCGCCTGCCCGAATATTTCGAGGACAAGATCGATCATCATGGTGGTATTCCTCTATGTCTCGCCGCGCAAAACCCACTGTGGCCGATCATTGTGCGTCAAGCCGTTGGCTTCAAGCCACTGGCAGGCATCATCTGCATCCTTTTCGAACCAGGCCTGCGCCGAGCCGAGCCTGAAGGTGTAACCCCAGGCATCCATGTCGGCAAACATCCTGTCGCGTCCTACACCTGCCAGTCGGTCGGCGAGAAGAATCTGCAGATAGCAGACACCATTTTCCTCATCGCAATCACCACCTGCATCGGTTTCGAGATCGCGTCTGCGATCAGGCGTCATGCAGACATAGTGGCAGGCTTCATGGAGAACCGAATGCAACGGTGTATCGGCCCGGGCGAACAAGGTATTCGATTTCAAACCTGCTTCCGAGGCGCCCCAGTAGGAACCGGGAATGGGCGAGCCATCGGACACGATTCGAAGATCGAGACCAAGCCGTGCAAGTAGTGCCAGTAAGTCCGGCTGATTCAGATCACTGCAACACAGAACAGTCACGTAACCGGTATTTCGATTTCAGCCAGCCGCCGTGAAATAACACCGGCGATCTCGCGCGCCAGCGCTTCCCTGAGCATGGCTTCCTCGTGATCCTTTGCCAGCACCTGCAATTCGTCGTAGGTATAGATACGAGTCCGTGTCACGGTCTGGGGCGCCAGAAGTACTTCGCTACCTGCCGTGACCATGTAGACAGCCGTGTAAAACACTCTGTATTCCTGTGGTCGGTTGCGCGCCGAGACGGACTCTACCTTGCGCCCCGAATCATCTTTCATGATCTGCAGCACCGCCGTGGCATCGCCCTCGGAAGCGACCAGCTCGAGTTTGGATACCCGCAGCGATCGTCTTAGCTGCTTGGCAAGATCGGTGCTCCGGTCTGGCATCACGACATAGAGAGACTTGAGTTCCGGCGCGTACTCCGCCCGGCCCTGCATATGGAACCCGCACGCGGTGGTGGCCAGAACCACTATCAGGAACACCACTAGTCGGAAAGGTTTCATGTTCAAATAACGATGTTGACGAGACGGCCCGGGACGATGATCACTTTGCGCACCGGGCTGTCTCCCACAAAGCGCCGGACATTTGCATCATTTAGCGCAGCTGCCCGAATAGTATCGTCATCCGCCTGTGTCGATACACTGATTCTGCCGCGCAGCTTGCCCCTGACCTGGACAACAAGCTCTATTTCGTCTCGTTCCAGCGCCAGTTCATCGACCGCCGGCCATGGCTGATTCACTAGCAAATCTTCACCACCCAGCGATTGCCAAAGCTCTTCGCAAATATGGGGTGCGATCGGTGAAAGCATGAGCACGATCGCTTCCAGTGCCTCCTGACGGAGCGCGCAACCAGCCAGGCTGTCATCCTCGAATCTGCCCAGATCGTTCAACAACTCCATGATTGCGGCAATTGCGGTATTGAATGTATGACGGCGTCCCAGATCGTCGCTGACCTTGGCGATCGTTTCATGTATGCGTCGGCGGATTTCTTTCTGCGCGGCCGTTTGGGCCGCGGGTTTTTCCTCGTCATCAGGCACATCGAATCTCACGTGCTCGAGAACGGCACGCCACAGACGCTTGAGAAATCTGTAAGCGCCCTCGACGCCTTCCTGTGACCACTCGAGAGACTGCTCCGGTGGCGCGGCAAACATCATGAACAAGCGGACGGTATCCGCACCGTAGCGCTCTACCAGCGGTCCGGGATCCACCGTGTTGCCCTTGGACTTGGACATCTTGGCGCCGTCCTTGAGAACCATCCCCTGGGTCAGCAAGCGGACAAAAGGTTCGTCATCCCGCACGAGTCCCAGATCGCGCAGGAGCTTCTGAAAGAAACGCGCATAGAGCAAGTGCAGGATGGCGTGCTCGACCCCGCCGACATACTGGTCGACAGGCAGCCAGTAGTTGGCGCGAGAGTCCAGTATGGCATCTTCGCTATCCGGACAGGTGAACCGGGCGTAGTACCACGATGACTCAACGAAGGTATCAAAGGTATCGGTTTCCCGCTCTGCGTCTTTGCCACATTCAGGACATTTGCAGACATAGAACCCGGGCATTTTCTTCAACGGCGAACCGCTGCCGCTGATTTCCACATCTTCGGGCAAAATCACCGGAAGATCCTTGTCAGGGACGGGTACCGTACCGCAGCTCGGGCAGTTGATAATCGGAATCGGCGCTCCCCAGTAACGCTGTCTGGAGACACCCCAGTCGCGCAAGCGGTAATTGACCCGCCACCTGCCACGATTTCCGGCCTCGAAGTACAACGCCATCGACTTGAACGCCTCTTCTGAACTCAAACCGTCGAACTTGCCCGAATTAACCAGACGACCGTAATCCGTGAATGCACCCTCGCTGATATCGGTGGGTTCATCGTCCAGCGAATCGATCACCTGTACGATCGGCAACCCATACTTCTTCGCGAACTCCCAGTCCCTCTGATCGTGCCCGGGAACCGCCATTACCGCACCGGTGCCATAACTCATCAGGACGAAATTCGCGACCCACAGCGGAAGCTTTTCACCACTGATCGGATGGATCACATCCACACCCAGTGCCATCCCACGTTTCTCGGCTGTTTGAAGTGCGGCTTCCGCAACATGTATCTGGCGACATTCGGCTAAAAAACCGGCAATATTTTCATCATCCGCCGCAGCTTCAATAGCGAGCGGGTGTTCCGCGGCGACCGCCAGGTAAGTGACTCCCATGAGTGTATCGGGTCGCGTTGTAAACACCGTCAACGGCTCGTTCCTGCCATCGACTTCGAACTCGAGTTCCAGCCCCTCGGATCGGCCGATCCAGTTTTTCTGCATCGTCCGTACCGACTCGGGCCATCCATCCATCTTGTCCAGCTCATCCAGCAGTTCGTCCGCGTAGTGGCTTATTTTCATGAACCACTGGGCGATCTCGCGACGCTCGACGACCGCACCGGAACGCCAGCCCCGACCATCGATCACCTGTTCGTTGGCCAGCACGGTCTCGTCTACCGGATCCCAGTTAACGACCGCTTTTTTCTTGTAAACCAGCCCCTTGCGCAGTAGCCGCGTGAATAACCACTGCTCCCAGCGGTAATACTCCGGCTTGCAGGTTGTCAGTTCACGTGACCAGTCGAAAGCGAATCCCAGTTCGCGGAACTGCGCCCGCATATCCTCGATGTTCTGATATGTCCACTTGGCTGGCGGCACCTTATTCTGGATGGCGGCGTTTTCGGCCGGCATGCCGAAAGCATCCCAACCCATCGGCTGCATCACGTTTCGCCCCTGCATCCGCTGGTAACGGGCGATGACATCGGGAATCGTGTAGTTACGCACATGCCCCATGTGCAGGCGCCCGCTGGGATAGGGAAACATGGAAAGACAATAAAATTTTTCCCGCGACCGATCTTCGCTGACTTCGAAACAACGAGATTCGTCCCACAGTGCCTGCACCGCGGGCTCGATAACATCGGGTTTGTAGATTTCTTCCATGTGAAATACAAAATGGACTTGCTGCAAAGCGGCAAGGATACCGTGCTTGACCCCCGGGATGTAGGGGTCTTTTATCGGCGGCCCAGGGCGACCCCGACGATCAGCATCAAGGCAGACAAAATAACGATGACGCTGTTACCCATCCTGGCGTAGGGGGTGGCGCCCCGATGTACCTGTATCCGCCCGGTCAATACGTCAGTTTCGAACTGCGGCGACCGGGCCCGGACCGTTCCGTCAGGTCCGATGATCGCCGATATGCCCGTGTTGGTCGCGCGCAGCAGATAGCGTCCGGCCTCAAGGGCCCTCATCCGCGCGATCTGAAGATGTTGATGCGGCGCGATCGAATCGCCAAACCACGCATCATTGCTGACATTGACGAGAAATCCTGCTTGCGGGAGAAAGACGAGCTGTTCGGCTCCATAGGAATCTTCATAACAGATCGTCATGCCGATGGTTTCCCCCGCAATGGTGAGGGGTATCGGATCGGATGCCCCCGGGGATATGTCCACATAGGGAAGACTCATCAGCCGCATCCATTGCCTGACGAAATCCGGCACCGGGAAATACTCGCCGAACGGCACCAGGTGGCGTTTCCGGTAAATGCCCCGTACGGCACCGAGACTCAGGACCGAGTTGTAGTAGCGTCCGTTGATGTCATCGCGCTCGAGCATGCCAAGTATGACTTCGACATCGTTTTTTCTGGCCTCTTGCTCGAGCGCCTCCAGAAATTCTTCTTCTTCATGGATCATTGCCGGGATGGCCGCCTCGGGCCACACCACCAGATCGGCATCCCAGTTCTTGCGAGTTTCGCCCAAATACAAGGCCTTGGTGGGTTCCATCTGCTCGGGCAGCCATTTCTTTTCCTGGGGCACGGCACCCTGAATGAGAGCCACCGATATGTCGCGATCGGATTCGTCGGTCCAGTTTTGCTGGTTCGACCACCAGCCGCCAACAGCAATTATCGTGGCGACAGCAATCGGGATAAGGCGTGGCAGACCTCGAGATCGGACCACACTAACAATACAACCAGCCACAATAGCGCTAGCCAGGCTGGCGCCATAAACACCCAATAGCGGCGCATAGCCCCGAAGCCAGCCATCTGTCTGGCTGTAACCAAGGCTGAGCCACGGGAATCCGGACAGGAACCAGCCTCGGAACCATTCCACCAGGACCCATCCACCAGGAAGAACCAGAAGCCAGCGTACATTGCCAACCACCCTGAGGCGCAACGCCATCCAGCCCACCAGCGCCAGGTACAGCGCCATGATAATGACAAGACTCAGCATGAGGAGAATCGCGACCGCAATCGGTGCTTCTCCAAACACATGGATGCTGATGTAAAGCCAGTAGGTTCCTGCCAGAAAGGCACCTGTACCCCAGGCGAAACCCAGCCGCGCCGCTATTCGCGGTGTTGCCTCGTCCCACAACAGCCACAGGATCGCGACGGACAGGCAAGCGAGCGGATACAGGGCAAAGGGTGCAAAAGCGAGCGGAAAACTGCAGCCTGACAGGAAGGCGAGGATTAGCTTGCTACGCGCGATTCCAGCGTCGCTCATTGCCATCAGGATACATGGTTCGTTGGAAATCGGGCCTGCAAGGTATACACGCGACGGCGATCAGTCTTGAGAACTGTAAACCGAATGCCATCGAGAAGAACCGATTCCCCTCGCCGCGGCAAGCGACCCAGTTGGTGAATCAGGAGTCCGCCTACCGTGTCGAATTCATCGTCATCCAGCTGTGTGTTGAACTCGTCATTAAAATCCTCGATCCGGGCAAGCGCACGGATAGTGTAATTCCCGTCACTCTCCTGCCTGAAGTCCGGCACTTCGTCCGGATCATGCTCATCGCCGATGTCCCCTACGATTTGTTCCAGTACATCTTCGATCGTTAACAGGCCTGACACACCGCCGTATTCATCGACAACGATAGCCATGTGGTTGTGGCTGATTCTGAAGTCCTTGAGCAACACATTGAGTCGTTTGCTCTCCGGGATAAATGAAGGAGGCCGCAGGACTTCCCGGATATCGAATCGTCCGCCTTCATTCTCAGCAAAATATCGCAGCAGATCCTTTGCCAGCAAGATGCCGACAACTTCGTCCCGATCCTCACCAATGACAGGAAACCTCGAATGCCCCGATTCGATAATCGTTCCCAGAAGTTCCTTGCTGCTCGCGTCCCGATCGAGCACCACCATCTGGAATCTCGGGATCATGACATCCCGTGCGTGCAGTTCGGAGACCTCAAAAACGCCTTCCAGCATGGCCTGTTCGTCACCATCGAACAGTTTCGCGTCGCGAGCCTCCCGCAGTACCTCAATGACTTCCTCCCGATCGCGCGGGCCAGCGCCGATTTTCTGTAGCAGGCGCCTGAACCAGCCCGCCTTGACGGGGCCGCTGGTACTCGGAGGTTTGTCGTCAGCCATTATTCGGCCCCCGTCTTCCAGGGGCCTGTTCTCCATCCTCACCGTCCGGTGCGTAGGGGTCAGCATACCCGAGTCTCTGGAGAACCTGCACCTCCAGACCTTCCATGGCCTGGGCCTGTGTCCGTGTCTGGTGATCGTATCCGAGCAGATGAAGAGTTCCGTGCACAACCATATGCGCCCAATGCGCCTCGGGTTCTTTCCCCTGCTCTCTCGCCTCACGCTCGATAACATCGCGACAGATCGCCAGATCACCGAGCAGCGGCAAACCAACTTCATCCGGCAGGGTGGCCGGAAACGCCAGTACATTGGTTGCGTATTGCCGATTGCGATAACGCGAGTTGAGCGATTGGCTTTCCGCCTCGTCGACAACGCGGATACTCAGCTCCCCCTGGTCGGCCCGTCCTGCGGCGGCAGCCGAAGCCCAGAGACTGAAATGCTTTTCATCCGGCACAGAATCAGCGTCATCGACCACCTGGAGTTCAACCCGTATGCTCATTTGCCATTCCGGCCATTCCGGTCACGCTCGTTCGGACCGGCCCGTTCGTAGGCTTCGACGACTCGCTGAACCAACGGGTGCCTGACAACATCCCGCGATGTAAAGAATGTGAAGCGCACACCTTCCGTGTCCCTGAGAATCTCGGCCGCATGCTTCAGGCCGGACTCGCGGTGCGCGGGTAAATCGGTCTGCGTGATATCGCCGGTCACAACCGCCTTTGACCCGAACCCGATGCGGGTAAGGAACATTTTCATTTGCTCGATGGTCGTGTTCTGCGCTTCATCGAGGATGACGAAGGATTCGTTTAGCGTACGCCCTCGCATGAACGCAAGCGGCGCGACCTCGATCACGCTTCGGTCTATCAATCTTCCGACCCGCTCAAAGCCCAGCATCTCGTACAAGGCGTCGTACATTGGACGCAAATACGGGTCCACTTTCTGGGCCACGCCACCAGGTAGAAAGCCAAGCCGTTCTCCAGCTTCGACGGCTGGCCGGACGAGTATGATTCTGCGCACTTCGTCCGCATCCAGGGCAGCGACCGCGGTGGCAACCGCCAGATAGGTCTTGCCCGTGCCGGCGGGGCCGATCCCGAAATTGAGATCCAGGCTTCGCATTCCCTCGATATAGGTTTTTTGGTTCCGGCCACGTGCCCGGATGCGCCGCCGTGGTGTATCGATGATGACGAGACTGGCGGCGTCATTTGCACCATCTTCATCGTGCACTGCACCTTGCAAGGCAATATGCACGGCATCCGCACCGACAGTTCCGCTCGCTGCGAGGTCGAATAGTTCCTGTACGACCCTCGCCGCATTCCTTACATCCGACTGCGATCCGCTCAGGTGGAACTGATTGCCGCGATTTGCAATATCGATATGCAGTCTTGCTTCGATCCGTCTCAGGTTCTGGTCGAACTGCCCGCACAAATTGGCCAGACGTTCGTTATCCAGGGGCTCAAGGACCAGGTCCATTGTCGCAGTATCTTCTTTCAAGACTTTGCTCGCCTCAGACCGGGTGAGCGCCCTCTCCAATTCGGCCACGCAAGGAATTCGGCAGGGCTTCAGTAATGACTACATCAACGAAGTGCCCCATCAGCTTGCCGGGCCCGTCAAAATTGACCCAGCGCATATTTTCGGTGCGACCCGCGAGTTGGCGTGGATCTTTTTTTGACGGTTTTTCAACCAAAACGCGCTGGACAGTACCGACCATACCCTCACTTATCGCCATCGCCTGCTGATTGATGACTTGCTGCAAGGTCGCCAGTCTGTCCTGTTTTACCTCATGTGACACGTCGTCCGGCAGCGAAGCTGCCGGTGTACCCGGTCGCTGACTATAGATAAAACTGAATGACTGGTCGTATGCAATCGCCTGCACAAGATCCATCGTTGCCTGGAAGTCGTTGTCGGTTTCACCCGGAAAACCGATAATGAAATCGGACGAAATACTGATGTCCGGACGGACTTCACGCAGACGACGAATCTTCTGCTTGTACTCGAGTACGGTGTGCCCTCTTTTCATGAGGGCCAGTATCCGGTCCGACCCACTCTGAACCGGAAGATGAAGATAGTTCGCCAATTGCGGCACGTCCGCATAGGCATCTACCAGGCTGTTGGTGAATTCCACCGGGTGTGAGGTGGTAAATCGGATTCGATCGATACCACTCACTAGCGTCACAACTCGAATCAGGTGTCCCAAATCGCAGCCCGTCCCGTCATGCATCCGCCCGCGATAGGCATTGACGTTCTGGCCCAGAAGATTGATTTCCCTGACGCCTTGCGCGGCGAGGCTGACGACTTCGGCGATAATGTCGTCAAAGGGCCGGCTGACCTCCTCACCCCTCGTATAGGGCACCACGCAGAAGGTACAGTACTTGCTGCAACCCTCCATGATCGACACAAATGCGGCAGGTCCCTCTGCCCTGGGAGCCGGCAGGCAATCGAACTTTTCGATTTCCGGAAAGGATACGTCGACCGACGGACGGCCAAAATCGCGCACCTCGTCCAGCATTCGCGGCAGTCGATGCAGCGTCTGCGGACCGAATACCATATCGACAAATGGCGCTCGGTGAATGACCCCGTCGCCCTCCTGGCTGGCCACACAACCGCCGACGCCGATGACGATTTCCGGACGGGATCGTTTCAGGATTTTCCAGCGCCCGAGCAGGGAAAATACCTTCTCCTGCGCTTTTTCCCGCACGGAACAGGTATTCAGCAACAATACGTCCGCATCTTCGGGTGCATCCACGGTTTCCATGCCGTGTGAATCCCTGAGTACATCCGCCATTTTTGCGGAGTCATACTCGTTCATCTGACAACCAAATGTCTTTATGTAGAGTTTGCCAGCCATTAGCTCATGTTAACCCTTCGTACAACATAGGGGCTAACTTACTATTCCGGAAGGATTTTTCCACCGGATCAACTATTACGCGCTAGCGGATGTAGCCCAGGCTCTCGAGTTTCACGATGATTCGATGGGCCGCATGATCAGGACTCAGGTCGCGTGTATCGATGATGATCTCGGCATTCTCCGGCTCGTCGTAGGGATCGCTGATACCGGTGAACTCCTTGATGAGCCCCGCTCTGGCCTTTGCATAAAGCCCTTTCCTGTCACGCTGCTCGCAGGTTTCCAGCGGTGTTGAGACGAACACCTCGATAAACCCGCCGGTTTCCTCGACCGATTCACGTACCTTTCGGCGCGTCACGGCATATGGCGCGATCGGTGCACAAATTGCAATGCCACCATTCTTGGCAATTTCGCTGGCCACATAGCCGATACGCAGGATGTTCAGGTCCCGATGTTCACGTGAGAAGCCCAATTCGCTGGAGAGGTTCTGACGGACGACGTCACCATCGAGCAGCGTCACACGACGACCTCCAAGCTCCATCAGCTTGACCATCAACGCATTGGCGATCGTCGATTTGCCCGATCCGGACAGACCGGTAAAGAAAAGAACGAACCCCTGGCGGTGGCGTGGAGGATGCGTCTTGCGTAATTCCTCAATGACCTTTGCATAGGAGAACCATTCGGGGATATCGAGGCCTTCCTGCAACCGCCGGCGGAACTCCGTACCCGAAATGTTAAGCACAGATTCTCCTTCTTTCGTCTCGTCGACAGGCACGAACTGCGCCCTGTCTTCGACATACACGACCATCTTGAAAGGGACCATTTCAATGTGCAGTTCGTCCTGGTGTTTCTTGAGCAACTCCTGGGCATCGTAGGGCCCATAGAAATCGTTGCCCTGACTGTCCTTGCCGGGGCCCGCATGGTCGCGCCCGACGATAAAGTGCGTACAGCCGTAGTTCTTGCGAATAATGGCATGCCACATCGCTTCGCGCGGGCCTGCCATGCGCATCGCGAGAGGTAGCAAACTTAGTGCAGTGGTCTGCTCGGGGTACTGATCGAGCAGGTGCTCGTAACACCGAACCCGTGTGAAATGATCGACATCGCCTGGTTTGGTCATACCGACTACAGGCTGAATCAGGAGGTTTGCTTCTATTTTCTTCGCGGCGCGGAAGGTCAGTTCCTGGTGGGCGCGGTGCATCGGGTTTCTTGTCTGGAAGGCAACGATCCTGCGCCATCCCAGCTTGGCGAAACGGCTGCGCATCTCCCCTGGCGTATCACGCAAGTGCTTGAAATCATAGTGAATCGTGGGCTCCAAGCCACGTAATTTTCCGCCCACATAGACCGGGTTGGCGTGATTCATCAGGAAGTTGACGCCGGGATGAGCCTGGTCTTCGGTACCGAATACGCCCTGAGCCTCGAGTGACTTGTCCGGTGTCCAGATATCCTCGACAGCCATGGTCGCTATCAGGACACCCTCCTGGTCGCGCAGGGCAATGTGATCGCCAGCGCTGATGCTCTCCGAGAATTTCTCGCTGACATCCAGATTGATCGGCATCGGCCACAAGGTTCCGTCGCTCAGACGCATTTTTTCGACGACAGAATCGTAGTCTTCCCTGGTGAGGAAACCCTCCAAAGGCGAAAAGCCTCCGTTAAGAAGCAGCTCGATATCGCAAAGCTGCCGGGGCGTGAGATCCCAGGAAACATATTCCTGTGCCTTCTTTTTCTCTTCGGCGACTGCCTTATCGGTCAGATAAAGATCTTTTAGCAGTCCACCGTGGGGCATGATCATCTCGAAACTTGTGTCATGACGGTCCATTGTGTTTTCTCCGGCAATAATGTGGGCACGCTCCGGAAATCCGAAGCGCGCAATAATCAGTTAGCCTGGGGCTGCTCTAGAACGGGATATCGTCGTCAAGCGTTACATCGGCGACAGCTGGCTCACTTGCCTGTGCCGGCTGTCTGCTATGGGTATCCTCGCCCATGGCGGGTGCACCTGCGCCAGCCCGGCCGCCAAGCATCTGCATGTCGTTGGCGACGATTTCAGTCGAATACCTGTCCTGGCCTTGCTGATCCTGCCACTTGCGCGTCTGGATGCGGCCCTCGATATAGACTTGTGAACCCTTGCGCAGGTATTCAGCTGATATTTCCGCGAGTCTGCCGAACATGGCTACGCGGTGCCATTCCGTCTTCTCCTGGCGCTCTCCCGTCTGCTTGTCTTTCCACGAGTCTGTGGTCGCCAGTGTGATGTTCGTGATCGCCAATCCGGCGGGTGTATAGCGAGTCTCGGGATCCTTCCCCAGGTTGCCGATAAGAATTACCTTGTTGATGCCGCGTGCCATGGGTTCTCCCCTTCATTCCGGGCTCGATTGTAAGCCAGCCATTGTAACCTTTGAATGGCCAAATCTCACCCAATAATGCAAAAAGTGAGAACTCTGCACGGCAAAACAAATCCGGTTTGGCTCTGCCCTATTTTTGGGCGTATATTGGCCGATTGACCTCGATGGAGCTGTGGCGGTAATGGATACGATCGAGATTCGGGGAGCCCGGACACACAACTTGCAGGATCTCGATATCGATCTGCCGAGAGACAAGCTGATCGTCATCACCGGCTTATCGGGTTCGGGCAAATCTTCCCTCGCTTTCGACACCATTTATGCGGAGGGCCAGCGACGCTATGTCGAGTCGCTGTCGGCCTACGCGCGACAGTTCCTGTCGATAATGGAAAAACCGGATGTCGATTCGATCGAAGGGCTGTCACCCGCCATTTCGATCGAACAGAAGTCGACCTCGCATAACCCAAGGTCTACGGTGGGTACGGTCACGGAAATCTATGATTACCTGAGGCTCCTGTACGCGCGTGCGGGAATGCCGCGCTGCCCCGATCACCGAAAAGAACTGCAGGCGCAGACCATCGGGCAGATGGTGGATCAGGTCCTGGGAATGGAAGAGTCGACAAAACTCATGCTTCTCGCCCCGGTGATCACCGATCGCAAGGGTGAGCACCATAACCTCTTGTCGGAATTGCGCGCCCAGGGTTTTATTCGCGCGCGCATCGACGGAGAGGTTTACGAACTGGACGATCCGCCCGATCTCGATCTGAAACGCAGACACACGATCGAGGCGATTGTCGATCGATTCAAAGTGCGACCGGATGTAGGCCTACGCCTGACAGAGTCTTTCGAGACCGCCCTGCGACTGGCCGATGGTGTCGCGAAGATCGCCTTTATGGACGATCCGCAAAAGCCGGCGCTTCTGTTCTCAGATCGATTCGCATGCCCGGTCTGCGGATACAGTATTCCGGAACTCGAACCCAGGATGTTTTCCTTCAACAACCCGGCAGGCGCCTGCCGGACGTGTGACGGACTGGGTGTTCAGCAATTCTTCGACCCGGACCGTGTCGCCGCACACCCACACCTCAGCCTTGCGGGAGGCGCCATTCGTGGCTGGGATCGACGCAATGCCTACTATTTTCAGTTGATTCAGTGTCTCGCAAAACACTACAAATTCGACATTGAAAAACCCCTCAGGAGTCTCCCGAAAAAACTGCGCAAGATCATATTGTTTGGTAGCGGCAAGGAGAGCATCGAATTCAGCTATTTCGATGGCAAGGGCGGGGCGATCAGGAGACGGCACCGGTTCGAAGGCATTATCCCCAATATGGAGCGTCGCTATCGGGAAACCGAGTCGACTACAGTCCGTGAAGAGTTGTCCAAGTATCTCAGCGTGCAACCCTGCCCTGATTGCGGAGGGACACGCCTGAATGCCGGGGCGCGAAACGTTTTTGTCGATGAGCAAACGCTGCCGACCATAACGGCGCTGTCGGTGGGCGGCGCCATGAAATTCTTCAATGAGCTCGATCTGCCGGGATGGCGGGGAGTGATTGCGCGAAAGATCGTCAAGGAGATCGGCGACAGGCTGAAATTCCTGATCGATGTGGGACTGGATTACCTGTCGCTGGACCGCAGGGCAGAAACCTTGTCCGGTGGGGAGGCACAGCGAATCAGGTTGGCGAGCCAGATCGGATCCGGGCTGGTCGGCGTTATGTACATCCTGGATGAGCCCTCCATCGGACTCCATCAAAGAGACAACAGGCGCTTGCTGGGTACGCTGCTGCATCTTCGCGATCTCGGCAACACAGTGATCGTCGTGGAACATGACGAGGAGGCCATCGCGACCGCGGATCATGTTCTGGACATGGGACCAGGGGCTGGTGTCCACGGCGGTCAGGTCGTCGCGCAGGGCACCCCGATTGACGTAATGAACAACCCGGCATCTTTGACGGGCCAGTATTTGTCGGGGCGGCGGCGAATCGAGATTCCCGCCAGGAGGGCAGCCGTGGACCCCAGGCGCAAGATTCGGATCAGGGGAGCGGCTGGCAACAACCTGCAAGATCTCGATGTGGATATCCCGCTCAGCCTGATGACCTGTGTGACCGGAGTATCCGGCTCCGGCAAATCGACGCTTATCAACGACACGCTCTATCTGTCCGCGACTGAACGCATCAATCGCTCACCGGTCTCACCGGCGCCTGTACGGTCAATCAAGGGTCTGGACCAGGTGGATCGCGTAATCGATATCAGCCAGAGTCCGATCGGCCGAACACCGCGGTCGAACCCTGCAACCTACAGCGGGTTGTTTGCCCCGATACGCGAATTGTTTGCGGGCACACACGAAGCCCGGTCCCGTGGCTACAAGCCGGGTCGGTTCAGCTTTAACGTAAAGGGCGGTCGCTGCGAGGCATGCCAGGGCGACGGGGTCCTCAAGGTCGAGATGCATTTCCTGCCCGATATCTACGTCGCGTGTGACGTCTGCAAGAGCAAACGTTACAACAGGGAAACGCTGGAGATCCGCTACAAGGGCAAGAATATCCACGATGTCCTCGACATGACGGTCGAGGACGCCCTGCAGTTCTTCACCAACGTCCCGGCGATCAAACGAAAGCTGCAGACACTGGTGGATGTGGGGCTCTCCTACGTAAAACTAGGCCAGAATGCGACGACGCTATCCGGCGGAGAGGCTCAACGCGTAAAGCTGGCCAAGGAATTGTCGAAACGCGATACCGGCCGTACCTTGTACATACTTGACGAGCCGACGACCGGCTTGCATTTCCAGGATATCGCACAGCTTCTGCACGTTCTCCATCGTCTCAGGGATCACGGCAACACAATAGTGGTGATCGAACACAATCTCGATGTCATCAAAACCGCGGACTGGATTATCGATCTTGGCCCCGAGGGAGGCGACGGCGGAGGAAAGCTGGTCGCACAAGGCACACCAGAAGATGTGGCCGCCAACCCGGCGTCACACACGGGCACCTACCTCAAACGCGTGCTCGAAAGAGTGAATCCGGAGCAAAGTAAAAAAACGGCCTGATCGCACGAGTGCAGGTTCGAAACCGGGAACCAGCGCTGTTATTGCGCCGTGTTGTTGTCGGGCGCCACCACGTATCGCGCCAGGACAAGACCGGCCAGCAACCACGCAATAATGTCAAAAAGTGCGGACACGAGCTGGTTGATCAGGGGCATCCTCCACCAGATGACCGATGCCATCTCGACAAAAAAGGCGCTGGCCACACCCGCGAGAAAGACAAATCCTACCCTTGCCCCGTATGTCGCCAGTGCCGGCGCAGCTTTGCGCAACAGGAGGCCGATCAACAGACAGGCGACCAGGTTGTGCAGAAATCCATAGATGAAAGTCGAAGGCGCCATCGGCGGGCCGGGTGAGTGAACGATGTTGACCATCGCCACCGGTCCCGCGACGTGGAGAGTGCTGAACAGCTCCGGATTCTCGGAGTACAGACTCATCCCGGGCACCCAGTACAGGCCAGTCTCTGGAAAGGTCTGACCCAATATTGCCTGGGCAACGAGGTCATCGGCGACCTCATGAATTCCTGCGCTCGACATCGGGCTGGTCCAGTAAACAGCGCCGAAAATGAACATCGCTACGGCAGCCAGGAAGCTCCCGGCGATTAGTTTTTGCATTCCACTCGCTCCCCGGCCATGAAACCAGCCATCTCACAGCTGGCCCGCCATCGGTTCAGCCGATGCCAGGCATTGACCACTAGTCTAGACGACGGATTGCGTACCTGCTGGCCAGCGGACGAATAGAGCGGGCACGTCAGCTGATCGACAGCGGCAGCCTGCAGGCAAATCTGGCAGGCCGTCTGTCAGTAGCCCGCGGCGTGACCGTCCTTGCGAGACTCGGAGGCTCCGTAATAGACCCCCTCTTCCGCATCGTGCCGGATGGCCTGATAGCCACCATAGCCCCCCGGATCGACACCCAGCCGGTGCCCCATACTGCGAAGCTTGTTTATTGTTTCCTGCGGAAAGCCTGACTCCAGATAGACCGTCCCACCATCGGACATTCGCACGCCGGTAGGCCGCGGGCTGCCATCGCTATTGCGCTCGCCGGCGGGCTGGCTGGAACCACCGTGCCTGATTCGCGGCGCATCCCCGGCTTCCTGCAGATTGAGGCCGAAATCAATCATGTTGATCAGGATCTGCGCATGGCCTTGCGGCTGCATTGCCCCGCCCATGACCCCAAAACTCATCCACGGCTTTCCATTTTTTGTGACAAAGGCCGGGATGATGGTATGAAACGGTCTCTTGCCGGGTTCATAAATGTTTGGATGACCTTCTTCCAGGCTGAATAATTCGCCGCGATCCTGGAGTATGAAACCCAATCCGGCGGGCGTCATGCCGGACCCCATGCCGCGATAGTTGCTCTGGATAAGAGACACCATGTTGCCGTCCGAATCGGCCGTCGCAAGATAGATCGTGTCACCTTGCTCCAGCGCCTCATCCCCGGCTGGATACGATCGCGCAGCCCTGTCAGGATCGATCAGTGCGCGTCGTCGCTCAGCGTAGTCTTTCGATACCAGTTCATCGACCGGTACATCGGCGAACTCCATGTCGGCGTAGAACCGCGCCCTGTCCTCGAACGCCAGTTTCTTCGCCTCGACAAACAGATGGATGTATTGCGCGCTGTCCCTGTCCAGCGCTGCGAGGTCGAACCCCTCCAGGATATTCAGCATTTGCAGAGCGGCGATCCCTTGCCCGTTCGGCGGCAATTCCCAGACATCGTAACCACGATAGTTGATGGAGACGGGTTCGACCCACTCCGACCGGTGCGCTGCCAGATCCTCGTAGGAGAGAAATCCACCGTTTTCTTTCATGTAGCTCGCGATCGCCTTCGCCATCTCGCCCTTGTAGAAGACATCGCGACCGCCAGCCCCGATTTTTTCCAACGTATCCGCCAGCCATGGATTTCGAAACATTTCACCCTTGACCGGCGCTCGTCCGTTGGGCATGAAAATCTCGGCGAAGCCGGGGTATTTCTTCAATCCTGCTGTGCTTCGTCCCCAGTAGTAAGCGATGACTTCGGTAAGCGGGAACCCCTTACGCGCATAGGCGATCGCTGGCGCCAGCACTTCCGACATCGGCAAGCTGCCGTAGCGCGCGTGGAGTTCGAACCAGCCGTCCACGGTCCCCGGCACACTAACCGGCAAGGGCCCGTGAGCGGGAATGATCTGGTATCCATTCTCCTCAAAATACTGAAGCGTCAGGGACTTTGGCGACCGCCCGCTGGCGTTGAGTCCCGTCAGTTCCTTTTTTTCCGCATCCCAAACGATCGCGAAAAGATCACCACCTATTCCGTTGCCCGTCGGCTCCATCAGGCCAAGTGCGGCGTTGGCTGCAATCGCGGCATCCACCGCGCTTCCACCTTGCCTGAGAATATCGACGGCGATCTGCGTCGCCAGTGGATGACTCGTGGCCGCCATGGCGTGAGGCGCGATGACTTCGGACCGCGTGCTAAAAGCCCTGTCCGTGATCCTGTCTGCGCCTGTCGCCATCTCACTCACCATTATCCCCAATACAAGGAGTAACACCGTGCCTGGTCTTGTGTACATACTCTCTCCGGATTCACTGGTCGACGGAACACGCATCATGCCGCATGGCTAAAGCGCTGTTAAGCTGGATTGGGAAACGGCACCCTGCCGGTCGGAATACTGGCCGCAGCACGTTCACAGTGAACAGGCTGGTCATCGAAATAGATGTGTGGTCGGAATGCCTCCAGGAATTTTGTCTTTGGCAGGCCGCCCAGAAAAAAAGCTTCATCGATCACGACGCCCCATTCGAGCAGGGTCCGGATCACTCTTTCATGAGCGGGTCGGCCACGCGCCGTCACCAGGGCCGTACGAATAGCGGACGGTCTCCCATCGCGCTGGATCGCCGACAACAGCTTCAGGAAGCGGGCAAAGGGCCCTTCCGCAAGCGGTCTGCGCGCGTTCTCCGATTCGTGCGCGACGAAAGCCTCAAGCCCCTTCTGCTGGTAGATGAGCTCGGATTCATCTGAAAAAATAGTCGCATCGCCATCGAAGGCGATCCGGATCTGATCGATTTCCTGATCCTCGTCACCCCGGTGATCGTAAAGAATCGCAGCTCCGATACCGCCCGACAGCGCGGCTCGAACATCATCTTCGTACTGCGACAGGAACAGATCCACACTGAAGGCATGTAGGTAGGGTGCCAGCGAAGCTCCACCGGTCAATGCAGCCCTGTTGATGTCGAGACCGTAGTGTTCGATCGAATTGAATATTCGCAGACTGGTCTCAGTAGAGTTCCGCGACATGATGACGACTTCTGCGGAGCGGTCGCGTCCCGGTTCATTGAGACGCAGGATCGCCTTCGCAAGGCCAAAACCAGCGCCGGGCGGCAGCAACTTGCCTTCGTTCTCCAATTGATAGGCGCGGAACGCTTCCAGCCCCCGGGTCTCGAAAATTCTGTCTTCTTCCTGCAGATCAAACAGGGCTCTCGACGAGATGCCGACGACCAGGCAGTTTTCCAGCAAGACACCCATGACAGCCCGATTATACGGCGGCGACGGTTCGCAAACAGGCAGCACCGCAGATGAGCTGCCTGTGAAAATAAAAAGGCCGGGCAATGCCCGGCCTCATCACCTGGGTTCCTGTTCCCGGTAGTTCAGCTCTCGCTGTCCCCGGCGGAAGGATCCGCCGCACCACCCACCAGCTGAACCAACGCCATTGGGGCGGCATCGCCCGCGCGGTGGCCGATCTTGAGGATACGAAGATAGCCTCCGGGGCGATCTTTGTACCTTGGGCCAATTTCGGTAAATAGCTTGCCGACAATCTCTTTGTCGCGCAGCCTGTCGAACGCGCGGCGCCGTTGAGCCACACCGTCCTTCTTTGCCAGGGTAATCAAGGGCTCGACAACCCGTCTCAGCTCTTTTGCTTTGGGCACGGTCGTCTTGATCGACTCATGCCTGAGCAGAGAGGCGGACATGTTTCTAAACATTGCCCGACGGTGCGAACTGTTGCGGCCCAGGGGCCTGCCAGATTGACGATGACGCATTTTATTTTCTTCCGGTCAGTTAGAGCGTGCCGATCAGGCGACCTGCTCTTCCTCTTCCTGCTGCAGGCTGGCCGGGGGCCAGTTTTCCAGACGCATACCCAGGATGAGGCCATGAGTTTCGAGCACTTGCTTGATTTCGGTCAGCGACTTCTTGCCAAGGTTCGGCGTACGTAGCAATTCAACTTCCGTACGTTGCACCAGATCGCCGATGTAGTTGATGTTCTCCGCCTTCAGACAGTTGGCGGAACGAACAGTCAGTTCGAGTTCGTCAACAGGCCGGAGAAGGATCGGATCGATCTTCGCCTCGGCACCTTCTGCATCCGCCTCCGCATGACCCTTGAGGTCTGCAAACACGGACAGCTGCTCCTTGAGGATGGTCCCGGCGCGACGGATCGCTTCCTCCGGATCGATCGTCCCATTCGTTTCAATGTCGATGACCAGCTTGTCGAGATCGGTGCGTTGCTCGACTCGAGCGGCCTCGACGTTGTATGTCACACGTGACACAGGGCTGAAAGAAGCATCGAGCTGAAGGCGACCAATCGGTCCCGCCTGTTCCTCGAATGCGGGACGAAGGACCGCAGGACGGTAACCACGACCACTTTCCACTTTGAGACGCATCACCAGCTTGCCGGCCTTGGTCAGATTGGCGATCACGAGGTCGGGATTGACGATCTCGATATCATGCTCCACCACGATATCACCCGCCGTGACAGGACCCGGCCCCTTCTTGCTGAGATCCAGCTCGACCTCGCCGCGGCCATGCATCTTTATCGCGACCTGCTTGAGGTTGAGAAGAATATCGACGACGTCCTCCTGGACACCCTCGATACTCGTGTACTCATGCAACACGCCTTCGATCTCGGTCTCGACGATGGCGCTTCCCGGCATCGACGACAACAAAATCCGACGCAAGGCATTGCCCAGCGTATGCCCGAAGCCTCGCTCGAAGGGTTCGATGGTGATTCGCGCCAGTGTGTCGGTCTTGGATTCGACCTTTACGACACGTGGCTTGAGAAATTCAGTGACAGATTCCTGCATTACAATCAGCCTCAATGCTTACTTGGAGTAAAGCTCCACAACCAGATTCTCGTTAATTTCGGGCAATATTTCGTCCCGATCCGGCGCCTGTTTGAAGACACCGCTTAGTTTCTTTTCGTCAACCTCAACCCAGCCGGGCAATCCGACCTGGGTGGCAATTGACAGCGCGCTCATGATGCGCAGCTGTTTCTTTGCCTTTTCGCGGATTTCCACGGTGTCGCCTTCCGACACCTGGTATGACGGGATGTTGACGACCATGTCGTTCACCACGACGGCCTTGTGACTAACCAGCTGGCGCGCTTCGGCGCGCGTCGAGGCAAATCCCATCCGGTAGACGACGTTATCCAGCCTGCCCTCGAGAAACTGCAAGAGATTCTCACCGGTTGAACCCTTTTGCTTCGCGGCTCGCTTGTAATAGTTGTGGAATTGGCGCTCAAGCACACCGTACATACGACGCAGCTTCTGCTTTTCACGCAGCTGCAGACCATAATCGGATACGCGCGGACGCCTTTGGGGCGCACCACCCGGGGGTACTTCCGATTTGCATTTGGAAGCCAGCGGGCGAACGCTGGACTTCAGGAAGAGATCCGTGCCTTCGCGACGCGACAGCTTGCACGTGGGACCCAGATATCTAGCCATCTGCTGGTTCTCCGTCAGACCCGGCGCTTCTTCGGCGGCCGGCAACCATTGTGTGGGATGGGTGTCACATCGGTAATAACCGTGATGCGAAAACCCGCTGCATTCAGGGCTCTGACGGCCGACTCGCGACCGGGGCCGGGGCCCTTGACCCGGACTTCGAGATTCTTGACGCCATAATCCTGTGCGCCCTTGCCTGCTCGATCAGCCGCGACCTGTGCGGCAAACGGCGTGCTCTTTCTTGAGCCGCGGAAACCGCAGCTGCCAGCCGTAGACCACGACAAGGCATTGCCCTGGCGATCGGTAATCATGATGATCGTGTTGTTAAAGGACGCGTGGATATGTGCAATAGCGTCAAGCACTGTCGTCTTGACCTTCTTGCGTACGCGTGTCGCCGGTTTAGCCATATTGCCTACCCCGAATAAAACCTGATTAAAAATGACGTCGGTAACAACCGACGATCACCTGCGAATGGGACGTTTCGGTCCCTTGCGGGTCCGCGCGTTCGTGCGAGTTCTCTGACCGTGCATCGGCAGTCCGCGACGATGACGAATTCCCCGGTAGCAACCGAGATCCATCAATCGCTTGATGTTCATTGCCGTCTCGCGCCGCAGATCGCCTTCAACTGCGTACTTGGCGATTTCCGCCCTCAGCTTGTCGACTTCCGGCTCACTGAGCTCGCCGATCCTGACTTCGCGTGCTATGCCCGCATCGTCACAAATCCTGCCCGCCGTCGAAACCCCGATGCCAAAAATGTGCGTCAGGGCAATGACCGTGTGCTTGTGTGTCGGGATGTTAATCCCAGCAATACGTGCCATCTAAAACATCTCCTGTTAGCGGCGCGGAACTGCCCAATTTAACGCAGTTTCGAAACTTGTTCAAGCACCCGGGATTACCCCTGGCGCTGCTTATGCCTGGGATCTGTGCAGATGACCCGCACAACGCCCTTGCGCCGGACAATTTTGCAATTCCGGCACATCTTCTTGACTGATGCTCTTACTTTCATGATCTGACTCCCCGCTTAGCGCTGACTGGATCAACGGATCCGGCTACCGCGCCCATGACCCTTGAGGTTGGCCTTTTTCATCATCCCCTCATACTGATGGCTCATCATGTGAGACTGCAGTTGGGCCATGAAATCCATTACGACAACAACGATGATCATCAGGGACGTTCCGCCAAAGTAGAACGGGACATTCCAGTACATGATCATGAATTCCGGCAACAGGCAGACGGCTGTTACATACAAGGCTCCCCAAAAGGTCAGCCGTGTCAGCACGGTATCGATATACTCGCCGGTCTGCTGGCCTGGGCGAATTCCCGGAATAAAGGCGCCTGACCGCTTGAGATTATCTGCGGTTTCGCGGGAATTGAACACCAGGGCTGTATAGAAAAAACAGAAGAATATAATCAGCCCCCGCATAGATCATCACGTACACAGGCTGACCCGGAGACAAGCTGCCGGCAATTTTTTGCAGCCAGCCAAATCCTTCGCTGGTACCGAACCACTGTGCCATCGTCGCCGGGAACAGAATGAGGCTGGATGCGAAGATCGGCGGGATAACGCCGGACATGTTGAGTTTGAACGGCAAATGCGTCGAACTGCTCTGATAGAGTTTCCGGCCTTGCTGTCGCTTGGCGTAATGGACCGCGATCCGTCTTTGTCCCCTCTCGACAAAAACAACAAAACAGATCACGCCCAGGATCAGGACAAACAGAATCAACGCCAGCGCAGCGGGCATTTCACCGGTACGGACCAGTTCCAGCGTGCCGCCAATCGCAGCGGGCAAGCCGGCGATGATGCTGGACAGGATAATCATCGATATGCCGTTGCCGATACCCCGTTCCGTTATCTGCTCTCCCAGCCACATCAGGAAGATCGTTCCCGTGACCAGAGTAACCGCCGCGGTAAATACGAACTGTGGACCCGGATTGATAACAACCCCTTGATTCTGGAAGGCCAAAGCGGCGCCGACAGACTGGAAAGTGGCCAGCCCGACGGTTCCAAAGCGCGTGTACTGCGTGATCTTGCGGCGACCCGCTTCACCTTCTTTCTTTAGCTGTGCCAGCGACGGCACAACGACCGCCATCATCTGCATGATGATGGAGGCGGATATGTACGGCATGATTCCCAGGGCCAGGATACTGAGCCGCTGGAGCGCGCCACCCGAGAACATGTTGAAGACACTCAGAATGGTGCCTTCCTGCTGCTCGAAAAAGCTCGCCAGGGCTTCCGGGTCGATGCCGGGGACAGGCACAAATGTCCCGATCCGGTATACGATCAATGCGCCGATCAGGAAAAACAGACGCGAGCGCAGCTCCGTGAAGCGTGATGCTGCAACCAGGGCTGTCGCCGGATTCGTGCTGAGTGCGTTACCTTTTGCCACGACGAGTCCCTTTAGTCCTCTATCGTCCCGCCGGCTGCCTCGATTGCGCTTCGCGCACCAGGCGTTACCAGAAGTCCCTTGACCGTAACGGCCTTGTCGATTGTTCCGGAGGCAATCACTTTGATACGGCGGGCGCGCTGCGACACGATGCCGGCGCGCTTCAGCGTCAGTTCGTCAGCGACTTCACCATCGAACTTCGCCAATTCGCCGAGCCGAACCTGGGCCGCAAACCGCGCCTTGCGAGAGGCGAAGCCGACCTTGGGCAGACGACGCTGCAGCGGCATCTGGCCGCCCTCGAAGCCGACCTTGTGATAGCCGCCGGAGCGCGCGTGCTGACCCTTGATTCCCCGGCCACAGGTCTTGCCCTGGCCGGCGGAAATACCGCGCCCGAATCGCTTGCCATTCTTACGACTGCCCGCAGCAGGCTTTAGTGTGTTCAGACGCATCTCAAATATCCTCTACCTGCAACAGGTACGAGACCTTGTTGATCATTCCCCGGTTTTCGGGTGTATCCGCAATGACGACGCTATGCCTGATCCGTCGCAGACCCAGGCCCGAGACACACGCTTTGTGATTCCTGAGCCTGCCGTGCACGCTCTTTAAAAGCGTTACCTTTAATTCGCCGGTCTTTGCCTTCTTCTTCGTCATCTGCTTAGTCCAGAATCTCTTCTACTGTCTTGCCCCGCTTGGCCGCGATTGCCTTCGGGGATTGCATGCTGTCCAGGGCGCTTAGTGTCGCCCGTACCAGGTTGATCGGGTTACGCGAGCCATAGCTCTTCGCCAATACGTTGCGAATACCGACAGCCTCGAAGACGGCGCGCATCGCACCACCAGCGATGACGCCGGTACCATCCGACGCTGGCTGCATATAAACCTTTGTCGCACCGTGATAGCCGTTCATCGCGTACTGAATCGTGTCGCCCTTAAGCTCTATCCGACGCATGTCCCGGCGCGCAGACTGCATGGCCTTCTGAATAGCGATCGGCACCTCTCGGGCCTTGCCATAGCCAAAGCCAACGCGACCATCACCGTCACCGACAACAGTCAGCGCGGTAAAGCCGAACTGACGACCACCCTTGACCACTTTTGCCACGCGATTGATGGTGACGAGTTTCTCGATGAAATCGTCGCTCGCCATGTTCCTGCCTGGTCCTGCCATAACTAAACTCCCGGCCAGCCGTCAGAATTCCAGGCCGTGTTCGCGTGCCGCTTCGGCCACCGCTTTCACACGACCATGATATCTAAAACCGGAACGGTCGAACCCCACACGGGTGATGCCCGCCGCTTTTGCTTTTTCGGCAATCGCTTTGCCAACGACCTTAGCCGCTGCAACGTTTCCGGTACCCTTCAATTCTTTGCGAAGATCTGCCTGCAGCGTCGATGCGGTCGCGATGGTCTCGCCGCCATCTGCAGAGATAATCTGCGCATATATATGCCGCGGCGTCCGGTGAACACTCAGGCGAACAGCGCCGAGCTCCCGGAGCTTCGCCCTTGTCCGCCGCGAGCGACGTATACGACTCTCTTTCTTATCCATCACTCGGCCCACCTATGTCTTCTTCGCTTCCTTCATGATCACGCGCTCATCTACATAGCGCACACCCTTACCTTTGTATGGCTCAGGCGGTCTGTAAGCGCGGATATCAGCAGCCACCTGGCCGACCTTCTGTTTATCTGTCCCAGTAACGACGATCTCCGTCTGGCTCGGTGTCTCCACGGTCACACCTTCAGGCACCGTGTAATTCACTGGGTGCGAGAAACCGAGAGTCAGACCGACGACCTTGCCTTTGGCCTGCGCCCGATAACCCACACCTCGCAGCTCAAGACGTTTCTCGAATCCCTCGCTGACGCCTTTCACCATGTTTGCCAGCAGTGCACGGGTCGTACCGGCCATCGCCATCACTTTCCGATCTTCCGATTGCGTCACGATCTCCAACACCTGCTTGTCCTGCTCGATCTCAATGGTCGGGTACAACTCCATCGACAGATCACCCTTGCCGCCCTTGACGGTTACGGTGCTTCCATCCAGCTTGTACTCGACGCCTTTCGGCATTTCGATCGGCTTTTTGGCAATTCTAGACATCGTTCAATCTCTCGTTTTTCTCAGTCTCAGGACACAACGCAGAGCACTTCGCCACCGCGGCCTTGTGCGCGCGCCTGCCGGTCACTCATCACACCACCCGATGTGGAAACGATCGCCACACCAAGACCACCCATCACCGTGGGCAGATCACCTTTCCCGCGATAGCGGCGGCAACCCGGCTTGCTAAAACGCTGGATGGTCTCGATAACCGGCTTGCCGGCGTAGTACCTGAGATCGACGGTCAGGGTCTCGTGCGCGCCATCTACCTCGCCGGAAAAACCGTCGATATAGCCTTCGTCCTTGAGCACCTTGAGAATCGCCTTCTTCACGCCCGAGGAAGGCATCTTGACGTGGGTTTTGCCAGCCCGCTGGCCATTTCTTATCCTGGTCAGCAGGTCCGCAATTGGATCAGTCATACTCATGCGAGGTTCCTTCGTTTCTGTTTCCGCGTGGCGAGACTCACCAGCTCGCCTTTGTCAGCCCAGGGATTTCACCGGCCATTGCCGCTTCCCGTAATTTGTTACGGCCAAGCCCGAATTTGCGGTAATAGCCTTTGGGCCGACCGGTGATCCTGCAGCGGTTTCGCATCCGGACAGGACTGGCATTGCGCGGCAACGCATGCAGTTTCTCCATCGCCTCCACCCGCTCTTCATCGGAAGTCATCGGGTTGCGAATAAGCTCCTTGAGCATGGCACGCTTGCCTGCGTACCGTGCGACGACCTTGGCTCGTTTCAGCTCACGCTGAACCATCGACATTTTTGCCATTGCAAGCTGTCCTCATTTCCTGAAGGGAAAATTGAACGCCTCGAGCAGCGCCTTCCCTTCTTCGTCATTTCGTGCGGTCGTTGTGACCGTAATATTCATACCGCGAATCACATCGATCTGGTCGTAATCCACTTCTGGAAAGATGATCTGCTCGCGAATACCAAAATTGTAATTGCCGCGCCCGTCAAAGGACTTGGCACTCAATCCACGGAAATCCCTTTCTCGCGGTATAGCGATATTCACCAGACGATCGATAAACTCGTACATGCGCTCGCGTCGCAAAGTGACCTTGCAGCCGACCGGCCAGCCATCCCTGATCTTGAAGGCAGCGACTGATTTGCGGGCATTCCGCACAATCGGTTTCTGTCCCGCGATCTTTTCCATATCGCCCATTGCCCGATCCATCACCTTGCGATCCTGGGTCGTCTCACCAACACCCATGTTGAGTGTCACCTTGGTGATCTTCGGCACTTGCATGGGATTGCTGAAACCCAGCGTTTTCGCGAGTTGGGGAACCAGCGTGTTCTTGTATTCTTCCTGTAATCTGGACATCTCGAATACCCGGACTAAACGTCCACGACCTCGTCGTTAGACTTGAAGTAACGCACTTTCCTGCCGTCTTCCAACGTGCGGATTCCCACCCTGTCACCCTTCTTGGTGATCGGGTTGTAAAGCATCACGTTTGAGAGTTCGACAGGCATCTCTTTCTCGATAATGCCGCCGCCGACACCGGCGTTCGGATTCGGCTTCTGGTGCTTCTTCGCAACGTTGATGTTCTCGATGAGAACCCGGTTGTCCGCAAACACCTGCAACACCGTTCCATTGCGGCCCTTGTCTTTGCCGGCAATAACAACGACATCGTCGCCCTTTCTGATTCTACTGATAGCCATAATCGTCTTCTTGCGCCTAGATAACTTCCGGCGCGAGGGAAATGATCTTCATGAAATTGCCCCGTCGCAATTCGCGAGTCACGGGGCCAAAAATACGTGTGCCGATCGGTTCGAGCCTCGGTGTCAGCAACACGGCGGCGTTACCGTCGAAGCGAATAACCGATCCGTCCGGGCGACGGACACCCTTGCGCGTCCGGACGACGACGGCATCGTATATTTCGCCTTTCTTGACCTTGCCGCGCGGGATCGCGTCCTTGACGCTGACCTTGATAAGGTCGCCCACGCCTGCATAGCGTCGCTTGGAGCCACCCAGCACCTTGATGCACTGGATGCGCCTGGCGCCGCTGTTGTCAGCGGCAGTCAATACGGTCTGCATCTGAATCATGACTGATCTCTCAAGTTCTCTTTAACCGGTGAGTCAACGGGCCGCCGCTTGCGCAGCAACGTTCACTACGCGCCAGGACTTCCGCTTGGAAATCGGCCGACAGGGAGTAATCTCCACGGTATCGCCAACCTGACATTGATTGTCCTCGTCGTGCGCCAGAATTTTGCCTGTACGACGGATGTACTTGCCGTCGATCGGGTGTTTTTCCAGGCGCTCGATGGCAACGGCAACTGTCTTGTCCATGCCGGAACTGACGACACGTCCGGTGACCGTGCGTCGTTTGCCTTCAACCGGCGCCTCGACACTCTCTTCTTCAATACTCTGAGTCGTCTCGCTCATCATGCTTCACCCGCGCTGCTAACGCTTTTCATTTCAGTCATCACGGTCTTCAGCCGCGCAATGTCCTTGCGTACTTTTCGAAACTGGTCCGACCTCGCCATCTGGCCGGTCGCCTGTTGCATTCGGAGGTTGAACTGTTCGCGTCGCAGCTTCAAAAGCTCCTCACGCAACTCGGTACCGGACATCTTTCTGAGATCAATGGCTTTCATCACATCACCTGCCTGGTCACAAAGGCCGTGGCAAACGGAAGCTTCGCGGCGGCCAGACGAAACGCCTCGCGTGCGACTTCCTCGCTCACGCCTTCCATCTCATACAAAACGCGTCCCGGCTGCACCTGCGCGACCCAGTACTCGACATTGCCCTTACCCTTGCCCTGCCGAACTTCCAATGGCTTCTGCGTAATCGGCTTGTCAGGGAAAACCCGAATCCAGATCTTTCCGCCACGCTTCACGTGGCGCGTCATCGCACGTCGGGCCGCCTCGATCTGACGCGCCGTGATACGGCCCCGACCCGTCGCCTTCAGCCCGTACTCTCCAAACGAGACGGTGCTGCCACGCTGTGCCAGGCCGCGATTGCGCCCTTTGTGCTGCTTTCTGAACTTGGTTCTCTTTGGCTGCAACATGTTATTACCCCTAGCGCGCTGCGACTTCGCCAGTCACAGCCGTAGCCGTATCGAAAACTTCGCCCTTGAAAATCCAGACCTTGACGCCGATAACGCCATAGGTCGTCGCCGCCTCGGCGACGCCGTAGTCGATCTCCGCGCGCAGCGTGTGCAACGGCACCCGCCCTTCGTGATACCACTCAGATCGTGCTATCTCAGCCCCGTTCAGGCGTCCTGCGACTTTGATCTTCACGCCGCCGGCGCCAAGACGCATCGTGTTGGTAACCGCCCGCTTCATAGCGCGCCGAAACATGACACGGCGCTCGAGTTGCTGGGCAATTCCTTCAGCCACGAGCTGTGCGTCCAGCTCTGGCTTGCGAATTTCGGCGATGTTGATTCGCACCTCGCCGAGCGGCATGGACAGCATCTTCGCTATGTCACGCCGCATTTTTTCGATGTCCTCACCCTTTTTGCCGATAACGATGCCGGGTCTGGCGGTGTGGATCGTGACGTTCACTTTGCTGGCAGGTCGCTCGATAAAAATCTTGCTGACCGAAGCCTGCGACAGCTTCTTGCGTATCAACTTGCGGATCTTGTAGTCCGAGTGCAGCAAGTCGGCAAAATTCTTGGTATCGGCATACCAACGGCTATCCCAGTCGCGGGAAATGCCGAGGCGAATACCAATTGGATTTACTTTTTGACCCATTACGGTCCCTCTATCCGCTTACGCGTCCGCAACCTGGACGGTAATGTGACTGTTACGCTTCAGAATGCGGGAACCCCGCCCCCTGGCACGTGCACGAAAACGTTTGAACGTCGGTGCCTCATCGACAGTGATAAGCGAGACACGAAGTTCATCAATATCGGCACCGTGGTTGTGCTCGGCATTGGCAATCGCCGACTCCAGCACCTTCCTTACCACCTGCGCCGCTTTCTTTGGCGTAAAACTCAAAGTGTTTAGAGCCTCACCTACGGGTCGCCCCCTGACCATGTCGGCAATCAACCGGCACTTCTGCGGAGAGATCCGTGCATATCGAAGCTTTGCTGCTACTTGCATCTCAATTCCTTCCCGTCAGGCCTTGCGGTCGCCGGAATGTCCGCGAAACGTCCGCGTGATCGCAAACTCGCCCAGCTTGTGTCCAACCATGTTCTCGGAAATAAGCACGGGCATGTGCTGCCGTCCGTTGTGTACGGCAATGGTCAAGCCAACCATCTCCGGCAACACCATTGAACGGCGCGACCATGTCTTGATGGGACGCCTGTCGTTGGTCTCGCGCGCGACCTTAACTTTCTTCGCCAGGTGCGCATCGACGAAAGGACCTTTTTTTACCGATCGTGGCACGGTGCTATCTCCTACTTCCTCTTGCGACGACGGACGATCATCGAGTCAGTCCGCTTGTTGTTACGTGTCTTGTAGCCCTTGGTAGGCACACCCCATGGCGACACCGGATGACGGCCACCGGAAGTGCGACCCTCGCCACCACCATGGGGATGATCGACCGGGTTCATCGCAACGCCACGTACCGTCGGCCGAACTCCACGCCAACGCGTCGCGCCGGCTTTACCGAGTTTGCGCAGGCTATGCTCGTCGTTGCCGACCTCACCGATCACTGCGCGACAATTGCTGTGAATCTTGCGTGTTTCCCCGGAGCGCAGCCGCAATGTCGCATACGCGCCTTCCCGTGCCGCAAGCTGTGCGCTGGTGCCGGCACTGCGCGCCAGCTGGGCACCCTTGCCGGGCTTCAGTTCGACGCAATGGACCTGGGTACCGACCGGGATATTTTTCAGCGGCAAACAGTTGCCCGTCTTGATAGGCGACTCGGCTCCCGACACAACCGTGGCCCCTTCCTCGAGCCCCTTGGGAGCGATGATGTAGCGGCGCTCGCCATCCGCGTAAAGGATAAGGGCCAGGTGCGCACTGCGATTGGGATCGTACTCGAGGCGCTCGATCTTGCCCGGCACGCCGTCTTTGGTTCGTTTGAAATCTATGATTCTGTAGCGCTGCTTATGGCCACCGCCGCGGTGACGGCTTGTTATCCGTCCTGCGTTGTTGCGGCCACCACTCTTGGTCTTCTTGGCCAACAGCGCACCCACGGGCTTACCCTTGTGCAGGCCCTTTGTCTTGACCCTTACGGTAAACCGGTTACCCGGTGATGTCGGCTTTACTTTTTGCAATGCCATGACTGCTTACTCTTAAACTCGTTCTTTACCCGGCCGGAAAATCATTCCGCGCCGATGAAATCAATATCGTGGCCTTCGGCCAGCCGCACGTACGCCTTCTTCCAGTCGCTGCGTTTGCCCATATACCGGCCGAATCGCTTCGATTTGCCCTTTTGATTGATGACCTGAACGCCATCGACCTTGACCTCAAACATCAGTTCGACGGCAGCGCGAATTTCCGCTTTGCTCGCATCGCGCCGAACCTTGAACACGATCTGGTTGTGCTTCTCAGCCAAAATCGTGCCCTTTTCCGATATGTGAGGACCGAGAAGGACGGTCATGAGTCTTTCCTGATTCATCCCAGCTTCTCCTCCAGACGCCGCAGAGCCGCCACGGTCATAACTACCTTGTCATGGCGAATCAGACTGACCGGATCCACCGCCGTCGCTTCCAATACCTCTACATGGGGCAGGTTACGGGACGCAAGATGCAGTCGCTCATCAAATGCTTCAATGACGAACAATCCCTTCTCGACACCCAATTCCTTCATCCGCTCCACCATCAGTTGGGTGCGCGGCTCGGCCACCTCGATCGATTCGACTACCAGGAGACGATCCTGGCGAATCAGCTCCGACAGCAGCGACCGCATGGCCGCCCGGTACATCTTTCGATTGACCTTTTGGGCATAGTTACGCGGCCGTGCCGCGAAGGTCCGACCACCGCCAACCCAAATCGGGCTGCGGATCGTACCGGCCCGGGCACGACCGGTGCCTTTCTGACGCCAGGGCTTGGCGCCGCCACCACGAACGTCCGAGCGATTCTTTTGTGCCTTGGTACCCGATCGCCCGGCTGCCTGGTATGCAGTCACGACCTGGTGAACCAGGCCCTCGTTGAATTCACGTCCAAATGCGATCTCGGAAACTTGCAGTTCCTCTCCAGTCGCTCCATGCATTTGCAACTTCATCGACATCCCCTAGCCCCGCGCCTTTACGGCCGGACGAACAATGACATCGCTGCCCCTGGAACCCGGGACTGCGCCCCGGATAAGCAGCAGGTTGCGCTCGGCATCCACTCGGACAACGGTCAGATTCGACGCGGTGCGCCTGACGTTGCCCATGTGGCCAGACATCTTCTTGCCTTTGAATACGCGACCAGGCGTCTGGTTCTGACCGATAGAGCCAGGGGCTCTGTGGGCCAGCGAGTTGCCGTGAGTGGCATCCTGCATCGAGAAATTGTGGCGCTTGATGACACCGGCAAATCCCTTACCGATGCTGGTGCCGATGACATCGACGACCTGACCATCGCTGAAAACGTCAACCGTGATTTCGCCACCGGTTTCGAAATCCGAGCCATCATCCGACTCGAGACGAAATTCCCATAGCCCGCGCCCGGCTTCCACACCCGCCCTGGCGTAGTGCCCCTGCTGCGGCCTGGTGACACGAGATGGCCTGCGGCTGCCGGTCGTCACTTGTATGGCACGGTAACCGTCCGTCTCGTCCGTTTTCACCTGGGTGATACGGTTCGGTAACGCCTCGACCACTGTCACCGGGATTGAGTCCCCGGCGTCAGTAAACACGCGCGTCATGCCGCATTTGCGGCCTACGAGACCTATAGCCATCTTGTCTATTCCTCTTAACACCACGCCGGCTGCGATTGGTCGGCGCTGCTTGCGTCCCGACCGCGATACTTGCCGTGGTCGTGGCACGTTGATTAGCTCTTCAAATCTGCGGCCCGGAACGAAAACCGCCCCGGGCCGCAGAGAGCCGGACATTATAGAGAGATAAATCCTCTAGTTCAATTTAATTTGGACGTCGACTCCAGCCGGCAATTCCAGTTTCATAAGGGCATCGACCGTCTTGTCTGTCGGGTTGATGATATCCATCAGCCGCTTGTGCGTCCGAATCTCATACTGATCCCTCGCATCCTTGTTCACATGCGGTGAAATCAGGATCGTGAAGCGCTCCATTTTTGTCGGTAGGGGCACCGGGCCGCATACCTGGGCACCGGTCCTGCGGGCCGTCTCCACGATCTCTTTGGCCGAATTGTCGATCAACTTGTGATCGAACGACTTCAGCCGGATTCGAATATTCTGATTCGTTGCCATCTGCTTGTCCCAGCTCTCTGTAATTACTCGATAATCTTCGCGACGACGCCGGCGCCCACGGTACGTCCACCCTCGCGGATAGCAAACCGCAGACCGTCTTCCATCGCAATCGGCGCAATCAGGTTCACCTTCATCTGTACATTGTCGCCAGGCATCACCATCTCGGTGCCCTCAGGCAACTCAACAGACCCCGTCACATCCGTCGTGCGGAAGTAAAACTGCGGCCGGTAGCCCTTGAAAAACGGCGTATGACGGCCACCCTCTTCCTTCGTCAGGATGTAAACCTCCGCCTCAAACCGGGTATGCGGCGTGAGCGAGCCCGGCTTCGCCAGCACCTGGCCACGCTCCACATCCTCGCGCTTCGTGCCGCGCAGCAACACGCCCACGTTATCCCCCGCACGACCTTCGTCGAGCAGCTTGCGGAACATCTCCACACCCGTGCACGTCGTCTTCGTCGTATCCGTGATGCCGACGATCTCTACCTCGTCGCCAACATTCACGATGCCGCGGTCGATTCGACCCGTCACCACCGTGCCGCGTCCCGATATCGAGAACACATCCTCGATCGGCATCAGGAACGCACCGTCAATCGCCCGCTCCGGCACCGGAATATAACTATCCATCGCCTCCACCAGCTTCAGGATGCTCGGCACCCCAATATCACTGGTGTCGCCTTCCAGCGCCTTGAGCGCCGATCCCGTCACGACCGGGGTGTCATCACCCGGGAACTCGTAAACCGACAGCAGATCACGAACCTCAAGCTCCACCAGTTCCAGAAGCTCCTCGTCATCCACCATGTCCGCCTTGTTCAGGTACACCACGATGTACGGCACACCCACCTGCCGCGCCAGCAGGATGTGCTCCCGCGTCTGCGGCATCGGGCCGTCCGCCGCGCTCACCACCAGGATCGCTCCATCCATCTGCGCCGCACCCGTGATCATGTTCTTGACGTAGTCAGCATGTCCCGGGCAGTCAACATGAGCGTAGTGACGGACATCACTCTCGTACTCCACGTGCGCCGTCGCGATCGTAATACCGCGCTCACGCTCCTCAGGGGCATTGTCGATCTGGTCAAATTCCTTGACCTCGCCGCCATGCAACTCCGCCATCACCTTCGTCAGCGCCGCCGTCAGCGTCGTCTTGCCATGGTCAACATGTCCAATCGTCCCCACGTTGACATGGGGCTTCGTTCGTTCAAATTTCTCTTTGGCCATCGAATCTCTCCCTTTGCATCCGCTCAGCGGTATTAGGACGCCTTCTTCATTACGGCATCAGCCACACTGGTCGGCGCCGCGCTGTACTTGCAGAATTCCATCGTGTACGTCGCACGACCCTGCGTTGCTGAACGCAAATCGGTCGCATAACCGAACATTTCGGCAAGCGGCACTTCGGCTCTGACAATCTTGCCGGCAGGCGCGTCATCCATGCCTTGCACAAGACCACGGCGTCGGTTGAGATCACCCATGACGTCACCCATGTAGTTTTCGGGTGTCACCACCTCAACCTTCATGATCGGTTCCAGAATGACCGGGTCGGCCTTGAGAGCGCCATCTCTCATAGCCATCGAGCCGGCGATCTTGAAGGCCATCTCGCTCGAGTCGACGTCGTGATACGAACCGTCGTACAGGGTCGCCTTCACATCGACCAGGGGAAAGCCGGCCAACACGCCGTTCTCCATCTGCTCCCTGATGCCCTTGTCCACCGCGTTGATGTACTCGCGGGGAACGGCGCCACCGACAATCGCGTTCTCAAACTCGTATTCGCTACCCGGCTCCAGCGGTTCGATTTTCAGCCACACATGGCCGTACTGGCCGCGCCCGCCCGTTTGACGCACGAATTTGCCTTCCTGTTCGACTGCCTTGCGAATCGTCTCCCGATAAGCCACCTGCGGCTTGCCGACATTTGCATCGACGCTGAACTCGCGACGCATACGGTCAACGATGATGTCGAGATGCAACTCACCCATGCCGGAAATAATGGTCTGGCCGGACTCCTCGTCGGTATGCACCCTGAACGAGGGGTCTTCCTTGGCCAGCTTCGAGAGGGCAACGCCCATCTTTTCCTGATCCGCCTTGGTCTTGGGTTCTACCGCAACCGCAATGACGGGTTCCGGGAAATCCATTCTCTCAAGGGTGATCTGCTGGTCGCGGTCGCACAAGGTATCACCGGTCATCACATCCTTGAGACCAACGGCCGCGGCGATATCGCCGGCGTGGACTTCCTTGATCTCCTCGCGATCGTTTGAATGCATCTGCAGGAGGCGGCCGATGCGCTCCCGCTTTCCCTTGACCGGATTGAACACGGTATCGCCCGAGTGCAACACGCCGGAGTAGACGCGGAAGAATGTCAGGTTGCCGACGAACGGGTCTGTCGCGATTTTGAATGCAAGCGCCGCAAACGGCATCATATCGTTGGGGTCTCGCCGGCCTTCACTGCCATCTTCCAACTCGCCCTTGATAGCAATGACATCGGTCGGCGAGGGCATGTAGTCTATGACTGCATCGAGCATCGCCTGAACGCCCTTGTTCTTGAAAGCGGAGCCGCACAGGACGGGGACAATCTCGTTCGCCAGGGTCCGGATGCGGATGCCACGACGGATCTCGTCCATACTGAGTTCAGCGTCTTCAAGGAATTTCTCCAGCAGCTCCTCATCGGCCTCGGCCGCGGCTTCGACCATCTTGTCGTGCCAGACGGTGCACTCGGCCAGCATTTCCTCAGGAATCTCGCGCGCCTCATAGCTCATGCCCTGCGTGCTATCGTCCCAGTAAATTGCCTTCATCCTGACCAGATCGATCACACCCTCGAAATGATCTTCGGCACCGATCGGCAACTGAAGGGGCACCGGGTTGGAATTCAGCCGCTCTTTTATCTGCTCGACCACCCTGAGGAAATCTGCACCCGCGCGATCCATTTTGTTTACAAATGCCAGTCGCGGCACACCATATCGATTCGCCTGTCGCCATACGGTCTCGGACTGAGGCTCTACACCACCGACCGAGCAGAACACGGCGACTGCGCCATCGAGCACCCGCAGGGAACGCTCGACTTCGATAGTGAAGTCAACGTGTCCTGGCGTATCGATGATGTTGACCCGGTGCTCCGGATACTGGTTATCCATACCGGCCCAGAAACAGGTAGTGGCGGCGGACGTGATGGTAATACCACGCTCCTGCTCCTGTTCCATCCAGTCCATGACTGCCGCACCGTCGTGCACCTCGCCAATTTTATGGGAGACGCCGGTGTAGAACAGGATGCGTTCAGTCGTCGTTGTTTTGCCCGCGTCGATATGGGCCATGATGCCCACGTTTCGATAGCGCTCGATTGGCGTCGTGCGTGCCACGATCAATTCCTCGAAAAATTCTTTGACAAAGTCCGGTCAGAAAAACCCCGGTCCTGATGGCGCCCGCGCTACCAGCGGTAGTGCGCGAACGCCTTATTCGCTTCGGCCATTCGATGCGTGTCTTCACGCTTCTTGACCGCTGTACCACGATTATCGGCAGCATCCATCAACTCGTTGGCCAGTCGCGACGACATGGTCTTCTCGCTGCGTTTGCGCGCCGCATCGATCACCCATCTCATCGCCAGCGTCTGGCGACGCACTGCGCGGACTTCGACGGGAACCTGATAGGTCGCACCACCAACACGCCGCGATTTCACCTCGACGGTCGGTTTTACGTTCTCCAGAGCTTGCTCCAATACCTCGAGCGCCTGCTCGGCCGGCACTTTGCGCCGATCAGCGATGCTATCGATCGCACCATAGATAATATGTTCTGCCACCGACTTTTTACCGCTGATCATGATCATATTCATGAATTTGGCCAACATCTTGTTGCCAAACCGGGGGTCGGGAAGAATGATGCGCTTTGGCGCTTGTGCTCGTCTGGACATGGGTCTGCCTGGTTCTGGTAGCTAAGGGTCAGGACTTGGGCCGCTTGGCCCCGTACTTGGAACGACTTTGGCGACGATCGCCGACACCGGCGCAATCCAGCGTGCCGCGAATGGTGTGGTAACGCACGCCGGGAAGATCCTTGACACGCCCGCCACGTATGAGAACAACTGAATGTTCCTGCAGGTTGTGCCCCTCGCCACCGATATAACTTGTCACTTCATGTCCGTTCGTCAGTCGCACACGAGCGACTTTTCGCAGCGCGGAGTTTGGCTTCTTCGGCGTTGTCGTATACACACGCGTACACACGCCCCGCCTCTGAGGGCATGCCTCCAGCGCCGGCACGGTGGTATTCACCCGCTTTGTGCGTCTGGGCTTGCGGACCAGTTGATTGATTGTCGCCATCTGTTTTATCTCTCTTACCTGGATAGAAAACCCGCTGTTTGACGGTCCCGGGTTTCTTTCAAAAATCTCTTTCAATTTCCCAGAGAAGAAGCGGGCCGCCCATCGGGCGACCCGCAGTTTTGTCTGGGACCGGGCAGGTGTCGATTCTGCGCACCTGGCACTCAGTCGGACAATGTTATTTTGGACCGTTGATCCTGTCAACCATGGCCCGAAACCAGGAGCGGGGCCAGGCCCCGTCTCCAGTTTCGATATCCGGCTGAAAACGCCTTATTCGCAGGCTGCGGATTCTTACCCGGCCTGCTGTTCGGGGCTCTTTACTTCCTCGACAGCGTCCATTTCCGACGGATCCACGCCCGCGGCCTCCATGGCCTCCTGGATACTCATATCCTCCGGCGACTGAACCGAACGCCGGCGTCGTTCCTGGTGGAACGAGAAACCCGTACCCGCCGGGATCAGGCGTCCAACGATGACGTTTTCCTTGAGTCCTCGCAGATCGTCCCGAAGCCCGCGAACGGCAGCTTCTGTCAAAACGCGCGTGGTTTCCTGGAAGGAGGCGGCCGAAATAAAGGATTCCGTGGCCAGCGATGCCTTCGTAATTCCCAGCAATACCGGCGCAAAGGTCGCAGGCTCCTTCTTCTGCGCGATAACCTTCTCGTTTTCATCCAGCCCACGAACACGTTCCAGTTGCTCGCCCCTGAGGAACTTGGTGTCCCCGGGATTCACAACCTCGACCTTGCGCAACATCTGCCGGATGATCACCTCGATATGCTTGTCGTTTATCTTCACGCCCTGGAGTCGGTAGACATCCTGGATCTCGTGTACAAGATAATCAGCAAGCGCCACAACGCCCCTTAGCCTCAGAATATCGTGCGGAATAAGCTCGCCCTCGGCGATCACTTCACCCCGTTCTACCTGCTCGCCCTCATACACACCCAGGTGTCGCCACTTGGGAATCAGATTCTGGTGCTCCTCGCCATCTGCATCCGTGATAATAAGTCGCCGCTTACCTTTCGTCTCCTTGCCGAAGCTGACCGTACCGGTGTGTTCAGCGAGGATCGCCGATTCCTTGGGCTTGCGGGCTTCGAAAAGATCCGCAACCCGCGGCAGACCGCCGGTGATATCGCGTGTCTTTGACGAGGCTTGTGGAATCCTCGCGATAACGTCACCGACACCTACCTTGGCGCCATCACTCATCGTCACCATTGCTCCGACGGGTAAGGAATAGACGGCCGGAATCTCGGTATTGGCAAAACAAAGTTCCCCGCCTTTGCGATCGACCAGGCGAGCCCCGGGGCGCAGATCCTTGCCGGCACTGCCGCGCAGCTTGGGATCGAGAATAGCGATACTGGAAAGTCCGGTCGCATCATCAACCCGGAACTCGACAGATACATCTTCCACAAAATCGTCGAATTTCAGGAATCCGGCGACTTCCGAGACGACCGGGTGAGTATGCGGATCCCAGCTGGCCACCAGCTGACCTGCGTCGACGGAATCCCCATCACCTATATTGATGACGGCGCCATAAGGGATCTTGTAACGCTCCCGCTCACGACCGAATTCATCCATCACGGCCAGCTCACCGGATCTCGAAACCGCCACCAGATGTCCGTCCTTATGGCTGACGGTCTTCATATGGTGCAGACGCGCGGTTCCGCCACCCTTTACCTCGACGCTGTTGGTCGCAGCCGACCGTGACGCGGCGCCACCGATATGGAAGGTACGCATGGTCAACTGCGTGCCGGGCTCGCCAATCGACTGAGCCGCTATGACACCAACCGCCTCGCCAATGTTGATTTGGTGACCGCGGCCAAGGTCGCGCCCGTAGCACTGGGCGCAGACTCCATAGCGGTTTTCGCAGGTAATCGGCGAGCGCACCCACACCTGATCGACGCCTTTATCTTCAAGTTTGTGGACCCACTTCTCATCGAGCAGAATCCCTGCCTCGGCGATCACATCGTCAGACCCCGGAGGTGTTGCCCCCCTGGCAAGAACCCGTCCAAGAACGCGCTCCCGCAATGGCTCCACGATATCTCCGCCTTCAACCAACGGAGACATCAGCAAACCGCCTTCCGTACCGCAATCCTCACCAGTCACCACGAGATCCTGCGCGACGTCGACCAGCCGACGTGTCAGGTAGCCCGAGTTGGCTGTCTTGAGCGCCGTATCGGCAAGACCCTTTCGTGCACCGTGGGTGGAGATGAAGTACTGCAGAACGTTCAGTCCTTCCCGGAAATTGGCCGTGATCGGCGTCTCGATGATGGAACCATCGGGTTTCGCCATCAGGCCACGCATACCGGCGAGCTGTCTGATCTGGGCCGCGGAACCCCGGGCGCCGGAGTCGGCCATCATGTAGATCGAGTTAAAGGAATCCTGCTCGGCGCTCTTGCCGCTGGCATCGACAACCTGTTCCCTACCCAGCTTGGCCATCATGGCTGCGGCTACCTGGTCATTGGTGTGCGACCAGATATCCACGACCTTGTTGTATCGTTCGCCATTGGTCACCAGGCCCGATGCGTATTGATCCTGGATGTCCTTCACCTCGGCTTCCGCCGCGGCGAGGATGCTGCTCTTCTCCTCGGGAACGATCATGTCGTCGATACCGATCGACAACCCGGACAGCGTCGCATAGCGGAAACCCGTGTACATCAGCTGATCCGCAAAGATGACGGTTTGCTTCAGGCCAAGCTGCCTGTAACAGGCATTGATGACGCCCGAGATGGCCTTCTTGGTCATCTTCTTGTTGATCAGATCGAAAGACAGGCCCTTTGGCAGGACTTCCGACAGCAGGGCCCGGCCGACGGTCGTTTCGACCAGGATCCTGCGTGACTCGACCTCACCGTCATCACCTTTGACCTCGGCCTCGATCCGAACCCTGACCCGTGCGTGGAGATGGGCCTGATTGGTCTCGAAAGCGCGATGCGCCTCTTTGACATCAGAAAAAACCATCCCTTCGCCCAACGCGTTGATGCGCTCACGGGTCATGTAATACAGACCGAGTACCACGTCCTGCGACGGCACGATGATCGGCTCGCCATTGGCAGGTGACAGAATGTTGTTTGAGGCCATCATCAGCGCTCGTGTCTCGAGCTGCGCCTCAATCGACAGGGGCACGTGGACCGCCATCTGATCCCCATCGAAGTCGGCGTTAAAAGCCGTGCACACGAGGGGGTGAAGCTGGATCGCCTTACCTTCGATAAGCACCGGCTCGAAAGCCTGAATACCGAGACGGTGGAGGGTCGGCGCACGGTTCAGCATCACCGGGTGTTCGCGGATGACCTCCTCGAGGATATCCCACACTTCCGGCCCTTCCCTCTCGACCAGCCTTTTCGCTGCCTTGATCGTCGCCGCCTCACCGCGCGACTGCAACTTACTGAAAATAAAGGGCTTGAAGAGCTCAAGCGCCATCTTCTTAGGCAATCCGCACTGGTGCAATTTGAGCGTCGGGCCGACAACGATCACTGATCGTCCCGAATAATCGACACGCTTGCCGAGAAGATTCTGGCGGAATCGACCCTGCTTGCCCTTGATCATGTCGGCCAGGGATTTGAGCGGCCGTCGATTGGTACCCGTGATGGCACGACCTCGTCGGCCGTTATCCAGCAATGCGTCGACAGACTCCTGCAACATGCGTTTTTCGTTGCGAACGATAATGTCCGGCGCGTTGAGTTCGAGCAAACGTCTCAGGCGGTTGTTCCTGTTGATCACGCGACGGTACAGATCGTTGAGATCCGAGGTCGCGAAACGCCCGCCGTCCAGAGGCACCAGCGGTCGCAAATCCGGCGGAAGCACCGGCAAGACTGTCAACACCATCCACTCGGGCTTGTTGCCCGACTCGACGAATGACTCGAGAAGTTTGAGCCGCTTCGACAAACGCTTGAGTTTTGTCTCGGAAGCGGTTGCCGCCATGTCCTCACGCACTCCGGCGATGGCTTCCTGGAGATCCATCGTTCGGAGCAGTTCATGAACAGCCTCGGCGCCCATGCGTGCGTCGAACTCATCGCCGTGTTCCTCGATCGCATCGAGGTACTGCTCATCGTTCATCAGCGCGCCACGTTCCAGTGGTGTCAACCCTGGTTCGACGACAACAAATGCCTCGAAATACAAGACACGCTCAATCTCTCTCAGTGTCATGTCGAGCATCAGACCGATGCGTGACGGCAGCGATTTGAGGAACCAGATATGCGCTACCGGGCTTGCCAGTTCGATGTGACCCATGCGCTCGCGTCGCACTTTTGTCTGGGTTACCTCGACACCGCATTTTTCACATACGACGCCGCGATGCTTGAGCCTCTTGTACTTGCCGCAAAGACACTCGTAGTCCTTGACCGGGCCAAAAATCTTGGCGCAAAAAAGGCCATCGCGCTCAGGCTTGAAGGTCCTGTAGTTAATAGTCTCGGGCTTCTTGACCTCACCGAAAGACCACGACCGGATCATGTCCGGCGACGATAGTCCAATACGGATCGCGTCGAAATCTTCCGTTTCAACCTGCGGTCTGAAAAGCTTCAAAAGATCTTTCATGATTTCACCTGCCGTGGGGCAAATACTGTTTCAGCCAGTCCGGTGAGCCCTGTCACTTGTCTTTCTCGAGCTCGATATTGATTCCGAGAGAGCGGATTTCCTTCACCAGCACGTTGAAGGATTCCGGCATTCCCGGTGTCATCACATGAGTGCCGTCGACGATGTTTTTGTACATCTTGGTTCTTCCCTGCACATCATCCGACTTGACGGTCAACATCTCCTGAAGCGTGTAGGAAGCGCCATATGCCTCCAGCGCCCACACTTCCATTTCACCGAATCGTTGGCCACCGAACTGAGCCTTGCCGCCCAGCGGTTGCTGGGTCACGAGGCTGTACGGACCTGTCGAGCGGGCATGCATCTTGTCGTCGACCAGGTGGTTTAGCTTGAGCATGTACATGTAACCCACCGTCACCGGCCGATCGAAGTTCTCGCCGGTACGACCGTCAACCAAGGTCGCCTGCCCCGTTTCGGGCAGACCCGCCATCTTAAGCATGGTCTTGATCTCTTCCTCGCTGGCACCGTCGAACACCGGCGTCGCCATGGGCACGCCATTTCTCAGGTTGCCGGCAAGCTCGACTATCTCATCGTTACTCAGCGACTTGATGTCCTCGATGCGGCCGCCCGTCTCGTTGTACATGGTGGTCAGGAATTTTCGTGTTTCCTTCACACCACCGTTGTCCAGCAGCTTGCCGATCTGCTGTCCAAGGCCCTTCGCAGCCCATCCGAGATGGGTTTCGAGAACCTGGCCAACGTTCATTCGCGACGGCACACCCAGGGGATTGAGAACGATATCGATCGGCGTTACATCCTCCAGGTAGGGCATATCCTCCATCGGGACAATGGTCGAGATAACACCCTTGTTTCCGTGTCTGCCAGCCATCTTGTCACCAGGCTGTATACGCCTCTTGACGGCCAGATAGACCTTGACCATCTTCAACACGCCAGGGGCGAGATCATCGCCTGCGGTGATCTTCGATTTTTTCTCGTCGTAGCGACGCTCGAAATCCTCGTGCTGAGCCTCCAGTCGCTCGGCGATTCGCTTCAGGTCCTTGTTGGCAGCTTCGTTGCGCAACTGGATATCGAACCATTTTTCGCGCGGCACGCCATCCAGATATGACCTGGTGACCTTGGCGCCCGACTTGAGTCCACCGGGACCGCCATCGACGACCTTATTCAGAATCATCGTATCGACCCGCTGGAAGAGATCCTCATCCAGAATTCGACGCTGGTCGTCAAGATCCTTCCGGACCGACTGCAACTCTTCACTCTCGATAGCCCGTGCACGAGAGTCGCGCTCAACGCCGTCGCGTGTGAAAACACGCACGTCGATGACCGTTCCGTCCATTCCAGGCGGCACCCTCAGGGAGGTGTCTTTCACATCGGATGCTTTCTCGCCAAAGATGGCCCGCAGGAGCTTCTCCTCCGGCGTCAGTTGCGTCTCACCCTTCGGTGTCACCTTGCCAACCAGGATATCTCCCGCATTGACCTCGGCGCCGATAAAGGCAATACCCGCCTCATCCAGATTCGCCAGTGCGGATTCACCCACGTTGGGGATATCTGCAGTGACATCCTCCGACCCGAGCTTTGTATCACGGGCGACGCAGGTCAGTTCCTCGATATGGATCGTCGTAAAGCGGTCTTCGTGCACCACTCGCTCGGATATCAGGATCGAGTCCTCGAAGTTGTAACCATTCCAGGGCATAAACGCGACGAGCAGATTTTGACCCAGGGCAAGCTCGCCCATGTTGGTCGACGGCCCGTCAGCAAGAACATCGCCCCTTGCAATTGCGTCGCCACCCTTGACCAGCGGTCGCTGATTAATACAGGTATTCTGGTTCGACCGCGTGTACTTGGTGAGATTGTAGATATCCACACCCGGTTCACCCGCCGAAGTCTCAGCATCATCGACCCGTACAACAATGCGCGAGGCATCTACGGTATCAACCACGCCGCCGCGGCGGGCGATCACCGTGACACCCGAATCCACAGCAACCGTGCGTTCCATGCCGGTACCCACCAGCGGAGCTTCCGAGCGCAGGGTGGGTACGGCCTGGCGCTGCATATTCGAACCCATCAGCGCCCTGTTGGCATCGTCATGCTCCAGGAACGGTATCAAGGACGCCGCGACCGAGACGATCTGCTTGGGCGAAACGTCCATGTACTGGATCTGGTCCGGGGACGAGAGAGTGAACTCGTTCTTGTGTCGGCATGACACCAGGTCAGCCACAAAGCGGTTCCTGCCATCCAGCTCAGAGTTGGCCTGGGCAATCACGTACTGGCTTTCCTCGATGGCCGACAAGAACTCGATCGTGTCAGTCACACGACCTTTTTCAGCCTTGCGGTAAGGAGTCTCAAGGAAACCATAGTCATTGGTCTTCGCATACACCGCCAGGGAATTGATCAGACCGATATTAGGTCCTTCAGGCGTTTCGATCGGGCACACCCGGCCATAATGTGTCGGGTGTACATCGCGAACCTCAAAACCGGCGCGCTCCCGCGTCAGGCCACCCGGGCCGAGCGCTGATACGCGGCGCTTGTGGGTGACTTCGGAGAGCGGATTGTTCTGATCCATGAACTGGGAAAGCTGGCTCGAGCCAAAGAATTCCTTGACCGCCGCCGCGACCGGCTTGGCATTGATCATGTCCTGGGGCATCAGGCCTTCGGACTCGGCGAGGGTAAGGCGTTCCCGCACGGGTCGCTCAACACGCACCAGACCGATACGGAAAGCATTCTCCGACATTTCGCCCACGCTTCGGACTCGCCGATTGCCCAGGTGATCGATATCGTCAACCGTTCCGTGACCGTTTCGTATTCCGATCAACACCTTTAGAACATCAAGAACGTCTGACGAATCTTCACCCACCTTCGCGTAGAGTTCTTTCGACGCCGCATCTTTGCGAGTCGAAAAGTATCGTCCGTCATACAGTACGCCGGGACCGGTGACCTTATTGATCCCCACGCGCCGGTTGAATTTCATCCGCCCAACAGCCGACAGGTCGTAACGTTCCGCGTTGAAAAACAGGTTGTGGAAAAGATTTTCGGCTGCATCCTTGGTCGGCGGCTCGCCGGGTCGCATCATCCGATAAATCTCAACCAGCGCTTCCAGGCGAGTCGTTGTCGGATCGACACGCAAAGTGTTTGAGATAAAAGGACCGCGATCGAGATCGTTGACCCAAATCGTCCTGATCTCGCTGACACCGGCCTCTATCAGCTTTTCTACCGTCTCAAGCGTTAACTCGTCATTTGCCTGCGCCAGAAGCTCTCCTGTCTCGGTATCGACGATATCGTGGGCCAGGATTTTACCGACCAGATACTCGTCCGGAATCGGCAGACGCCTGGTGCGTTTTTTCTCCAGATCGCGCACGTGGCGCACCGTAATCCTGCGTCCTTCCTCGACGATCACATTGTCGCCGATCTTGATATCAAAAGACGCCGTCTCGCCCTTCAGGCGACTGGGCACCAGAGCGAGCTTCGAACCCTTCTTCGAGAGATAGATCCTGTCCGTCTCGAAGAAAATGTTGAGCATCTCCTCGTTGTTGTATCCAAGCGCACGGAGGATGATCGAAACCGGCAGTTTCCTGCGGCGATCGATCCGGCTGTAAACGCCGTCCTTCGGGTCGAATTCGAAATCGAGCCAGGATCCCCTGTAGGGAATAACGCGCGCTGAGAAGAGCAACTTGCCCGAAGAGTGAGTCTTGCCCTTGTCGTGATCGAAAAAGACGCCTGGCGATCTGTGCAGCTGGGAGACGATGACGCGCTCAGTACCGTTGATAACGAAGGTACCGTTGTCCGTCATCAGCGGAATTTCGCCAAGATAGACCTCTTGCTCGCGGATGTCCTTGACCGGTTTCGGCGTGCCGCTGGCTTCCTTGTCATAAATGATCAGCCGAACCTTGACCCGCAAAGGTGCGGCGTAGGTCAAGCCACGCATCTGGCATTCCTTGACGTCGAATACCGGGTCACCAAGACGGTAACTGACGTATTCGAGGGAGGCACTACCCGAGTAGCTGGTTATGGGGAAAACGGTGTTGAATGCCGCGTGCAGCCCCATGTCCTTGCGCTTCTTGGGGGTGACGTCCACCTGCAAGAATTTGCGATAGGACTTTAGTTGAATTTCAAGAAGATACGGCACATCCAGGATCGTCGGACGTTTGCCGAAATCCTTACGGATACGCTTTTTCTCGGTAAAGGAATACGCCATCGGGCTCACCTTGGGTTCGCGCTAAAACTCACCGGCACGGGTGCCGGCCTGACCGCGAGCAAAACAATCGCTGGCGGGATTTTCATATACGGGAAAAGGCCGGTGGCTATCGCCACCAGCCAATATCCCAGAGACACAGGCTCTTTGCCCGCGCACTCAGGCTTACTTGATCTCGACGGTTGCGCCAGCTTCTTCAAGCTTTGTTTTTGCTTCCTCGGCATCGTCTTTCGAAACCCCTTCCTTGATGGTTCCGGGCACGGCCTCTACGGCGTCCTTGGCCTCTTTGAGTCCAAGACCAGTCAAGGCGCGAACGGCCTTGATGACCGCGACCTTGCTGCTGCCAAACGAAGACATGACGACGTCGAATTCAGTCTGCTCTTCTACTGCGGCACCTTCACCAGCGGCAGGACCGGCTGCTACGGCGACCGGTGCGGCGGCGGAAACGCCGAACTTCTCTTCCATATCGGAGATCAGGTCGACAACCTCCATCACGCTCATGTTGGAAATTGCCTCAAGAATGTCGTCTTTTGAAACGGCCATGGTATTTACTCCTAAAAAATTATTGTGTTACCCATAAAAAATGTATCAGGATAGTTGCATCAGGCAGCCTGCTTCTGATCACGGATCGCCGCGATCGTACGAACCAGCTTGCCGTGTGGCTCTGCCAGGGTCCTGGCCAGCTTGGTAATCGGTGCCTGCAAAACACCGAGCAGCATGGCAAGAGCCTGCTCCCGGGTCGGCAGATCCGCCAGCCGTGCCAGTTCGCTCGGCGGCAACAACTCGCCACCGATTGAGACCAATGTCGGAACCAGATTCTTGTTGTCCTTCGCGAAGCTCCTGAAGACCCGAGCGGCTGCTCCCGGGTGTTCCCGGGAAAACGCCAGCAACAGCGGTCCGTTCAAACCATCCCGCATGCATTCGAATTCGGTACCCTCAATAGCCCGACGCGCCAGCGTATTCTTGACAACCTTCAGATACACGCCCTCTTCGCGAGCCTGCTTCCTCAGATCGGTCATCTGGCCGACGGTCAAGCCGCGATATTCAGCCGCAATGGCCGATAACGCCGAAGACGCAACCTCATTCACCTCGACAACAAGAGCTTTCTTTTCATGCAGCGCTAGCGGCATAAGATTCTCCTGGCTTTCGATCAACACGTTTCGGGCACTGTTGCCAATGCCCCCCAAACGATGGCGACCGTCACCAGGAACCCCCTGATTCGGGTAACACCATCTGCGCAGGCTTTTGTATTAAGGCATTCAGCTTTCCTGCCTTCCGCCGCCTACGGTCTTTGACGATCGCCGGTTCAGCGAACCGACTTGTCTCTCAGCACTCCCTTGCAGCAATCACGGCCGTAAATGGCGAATCCGACGAGACCGGTTCGGGTCCGCCAACCGTGGTGCTCAACTAATCCTTCACACTAATCGTCGACTGGTCGATGCCAATGCCGGGGCCCATGGTCGAGGACACGCTGACCCTCTTCATGTACACACCTTTCGCAACCGCGGGCTTGGCTTTCCTGAGATCTGCTATGAGCGCCGTCAGGTTCTGGCTCAAGGCGCCGATCTCGAAATCGGCCCGACCGATCGTGCAGTGGATGATGCCGGCCTTGTCGGTCCGGTATCGCACCTGACCGGCCTTGGCGTTCCTCACGGCAGCAGCTACATCGGCAGTGACCGTACCCACCTTCGGATTTGGCATCAGCCCGCGCGGACCAAGCGTCCGACCCAGCGGCCCAACCACACGCATGGCGTCGGGCGTCGCGATGACAACGTCAAAATTCAGATCACCGCCTTTGATCTGATCAGCGAGATCCTCAAAACCGACGACATCCGCGCCCGCCTCAGTTGCGGCTTTCGCATTTTCGCCTTGCGCAAACACCGCCACACGAACCGTCTTACCGGTTCCGTTCGGCAAAACGGTCGAACCACGAACCGCCTGGTCCGACTTTCTCGGGTCCACGCCGAGACTGACCGATACGTCAACCGACTCCGTAAATTTCGCTGTCGCGAATTCCTGCACCAGGGCCAGCGCTTCTTCGACGGGATACAGCTTCTCTCTATCCAGCTTCTCGTCGGACGCTTTCATTCTCTTGCTGATGGCACTCATTGTTCGACACCCTCGACGTCAAGTCCCATGCTCCGCGCACTGCCGGCGATGGTACGAACGGCAGCATCCATATCGGCTGCCGTCAGATCGGGCATTTTTGCCGTCGCGATCTCTTCGAGCTGGGCGCGGTTCACTTTACCCACCTTGTTGGTGTTCGGTTCGCCACTGCCTTTCGGGATTCCAGCCGCCTTTCTCAGCAGGACTGCGGCCGGGGGCGTCTTTGAGATAAAGCTGAAGCTGCGATCGGTGTAGACCGTGATCACAACCGGAATCGGCATACCCTGCTCCATGCCCTGGGTGTGGGCATTGAATGCCTTGCAAAATTCCATGATGTTGACGCCATGCTGACCCAGCGCCGGACCCACCGGCGGGCTTGGGTTGGCCTGGCCTGCAGGAATCTGCAGCTTTATATAAGCCTGTACTTTCTTTGCCATCATTTCACCTGCTCAGTGGGTTAAGCGCTTTTCAGCTCCCCTTCGCTTCCGTTCTGCAAATGCCGCCTGGGCGGCCTCATCCCTGGGATCCTCTGATCTATTCGTGAACTCGTAATCTTGCGCCTGGATCACAAGCTACTTCGCTCAGAATAAATCAGAGGTTCCATGGTCAGGCCTTTTCGACCTGTCCGAAATCCAATTCCACGGGCGTCGCACGACCGAGGATCTGCACCGCTACCCGCAACTTGCTCTTGTCGTAGTTGACCTCTTCAACAACGCCATTGAAGTCGTTGAACGGACCATCCGTTACCCGGACCACCTCACCCGGCTGGAACAACACCTTGGGCCTTGGCTTGTCGACGCCTTCCTGCACTCGCTGGAGGATCGAATCCGCCTCCTTATCTGAAATCGGCGCCGGACGATCGCTCGTCCCACCTATAAAACCGAGCACCTTCGGCACGTCCTTGACGAGATGCCAGGTCTCATCATCGAGATCCATCTGCACCAGTACATAGCCTGGAAAGAACTTTCTTTCGCTGCGGCGTTTCTGGCCTTCTCTCATCTCGACTACCTCTTCCGTGGGGATGAGGACTTCGCCGAACTTGTCTTGCAGGCCGTGGCGCTCGATCCGCTCAAGCAGGGACTTTTTTACCTGGTTCTCGAAATTCGAGTAGGCGTGTATCACATACCAACGCAACGCCATGTCCTAGCCCCCCTGGCCGGTAAGCAAGCGAGTCACCCACAGAAGCAACATATCCAGCAACCAGAAGAACACCCCCATGATCATGGCGAACACGACCACGGCGACGGCAGTCTGCATGGTTTCCTGGCGGGTGGGCCAGACGACCTTGCGCAACTCAATTCGCGAGGTCTGGATAAAGCGCCACAACTCCCGGCCACGGACCGTCGTAAGAAAAACGGTGATGGCGATGACGAGGGACGCGACTACTCCCACCGCCCGGATCAACACGGAGGTGTCCGGGTAGTAATAGTAAGCGCCGATGCCGGCGACAATCAGAGCGCCAGACACAACACTCTTGATGAGGTCCAGCACTACCGAGCCCGTCGTTTCAGTTCTTGCGTTCATCGCCCCTCAAACAGCACGGCGCCCGGTGGGGCGCTTGCCGAAGGTGGCAGGCCAGGAGGGAATCGAACCCCCAACCTGCGGTTTTGGAGACCGCCGCTCTGCCAATTGAGCTACTGGCCTATTTGGGTTCCGTCCAACACCCTTCTCCATCGGGCGCTGTCGGCATAAATCTCCGGATCAGCCGGGATCCGGGGCATCCTCTTTTATTCGATAATCTTCGCGACGACGCCGGCGCCCACGGTACGTCCACCCTCGCGGATAGCGAACCGCAGACCGTCTTCCATCGCAATCGGCGCAATCAGGTTCACCTTCATCTGTACATTGTCGCCAGGCATCACCAGCTCGGTGCCCTCCGGCAACTCAACAGACCCCGTCACATCCGTCGTGCGGAAGTAAAACTGCGGCCGGTAGCCCTTGAAAAACGGCGTATGACGGCCACCCTCTTCCTTCGGGAGGATGTAAACCTCCGCCTCA
>PVMK01137496.1_pt1 | contig 87530 bp, 82 predicted proteins | sample 1853481 | NCBI WGS metagenome assembly PVMK01 (sample SAMN08533507, study PRJNA380276) | Marine sediment metagenome, whole genome shotgun sequencing project.
TCTTTACCATGCTCGAAAAAGGCACGGAAAAGGGCAAGATGGTACTGCTCGAAACACCCTCTTGACTTTTTTAGCCTAAAGGTAGTGATTTGTTAGAGGCTGTTGTTGTGATGAGTAGTATATTGGTCAAGTAAATTCCTAATCATTTTCTGATACTGAGTGTGGTGTTTTTTTGCTGCCTTTTTAAAGAAGTCAATGCTTGATTTACTCAAAGTAATTGTTACTTTGATATTTTCTTCCTTAAAAGCCAGATTTTCAGGTGAGGGCAGAAAATCGTCTACTACTCGAAGTTTGCCCAATGGTTCATCTGTGTACTTAATTCTTTTTGTTTTCGTTTTCATATAGCTTCCTCCCTTTACGCCAATAGCCAGCACCAATAATCCGTATTGTTCCTCCGCGAAGAGTAAAACGAACCGTTATGATACCATCGCCGACTTTACCAAAACAATAGTATCGTTTTTCCTTCTGGCTGTGGCTTGTATCTTCAGCTATTACACGATTTGGATCGGCAAAAGCATATTGAGCAAACTCGAATGATACGCCATGTTTATCCTGATTCTGTTTGTCCTTACTTGAGTCCCATTCGAATTTTGCTTTTTTCATGCGTTAATCTTACCAGAGAGGAACATTGAAAGCAATATATTTATATGGCGATTTATATGGTTCTCTGTGGGCCTCTACAACTTATTAGATGTCGTTTTTGCATTTTTTTCTATCAGCTACACAAACTTTCTCTCCTTGCGAAAACAGTGTGACGTAAGCGATTTGTTATAATTCCTTGACAGCAAACATGCCATATCGTACAATTTGTACATAATGTACATCAGGGAGGTGCTATCATGACTACAGTTACTACTGCCGAAGCCAGAAAAAAATTTGCTGAAATCGTCAACAAGGTCGCGTATGGAAAAGAACCGATTGTTCTGACCCGTAGGGGCGAAAAAATTGCCGCCCTTATTTCCATGGAAGAACTTGAACTGCTTCAGCTTATTGAAGATCGCATAGATATTGAAGATGCCCGAAAAGCCCTTGCCGAACCCGGCGAAAATATTCCTGCGGAGAAGATCTGGAAGGAACTGGGGCTTTAGTAAATGAAATATTCTGTCGAGTTCAGACCTGCCGTTTTGAAGAGTATTAAAGGGCTCTCCAGGAAAGATCTGCGCCGAATTAAAAAAAGGATTGATGAACTTGCAGAGAATTTGCCTGATCCCAATACCACCAAAATGAAGGGCAATAATACTTTCCACAAAATACGGTCTGGCGATTATAGAATTATTTATGAAATTTATGCTGATCGGCTTGTAATCCTTATTGTGAAAATCGGGCACCGTAAAGACGTTTATAAAAGACTCCTATAATCTCACAGACAATTCCGGGGACACCATACCTAATTGTTCTTACTGACCCCAGAATCTTGATTAATTAAGTATGGTGTCACCGGAATTGCAGGAATTGTTTCCGAATAGGATCTGCTGCTCACACTCTGGTGCGGTGGTGCGCTGGTTAGCTCAAACGTTAACTTTCAAATGAGGTGCAACTTAAAATGGATGAATCAAAGCAGAAAATTGCATTATTCATAGATGCAGATAATGCACCTGCGAGTAAGTTTGAAGAAGTTCTTAGTGAAGTTGCAAAATATGGTGTTGTGACGATAAGAAAGGCTTATGGAAATTGGAAAAATCCCTCCTTAAAACCATGGGAAGATCTTTTACACGAATATGCAATTCAGCCGGTACAGCAATACGATCTCACAAAAGGAAAAAATGCCTCGGATATTGCGCTTGTTATTGATGCAATGGATGTAATGTATACCAAGGATATTGATGTGATGTGTTTCGTCTCATCTGATTCTGATTTTACGCCGATGGTTACACGCGCCCTCGCTGAAGGTAAAGTTGTTTTGGGTTTTGGTGAGCGTAAAACCCCTTCTCCATTTGTGAATGCATGCTCCAAGTTTTTGTTTTTAGATCAGGAACCCAAACAGAATGGAACGGTACAAACAAAATCTAAAAATATTAAATCTGATACCAAACTTATAAATCTGCTTCGCCAAGCAATTGAATCAACTGAAGAGGATAGCGGTTGGGCTGCTCTTGGGCCTGTGGGAGCACATATATCTAATAAAACCTCTTTTGATACAAGGAACTACGGTTACAAAAATTTAAGCAGCCTTATTAAGGCAATTGATTTATTTGAGCTTAAGCGCGGACCTGGAAACTCCTATTTGGTTAGGGATACACGAAAGAAAAAATCAACTTAACGAGGCGCATCACAAGGAATTTTCACACGTTGTAAAAACCGGGGCAAGTTTTTTTATTGACACCGCAAAGGTGAGGGAGTTCACTTCTGCACTGAACAGGTAAGGAAAGCAGTTTTCAATTCGGGGCAGAATTATTATGGGCAACACAGCAATTGTCATAGGTGCAACCGGTCTGGTCGGAGGGGCTTTGACAGACCAGCTTGCAGATGCTGAGCATATTGATAAAGTCATTACCCTTACCCGGCGTTCTGCTGAACATCCCCAATGCAAAAATTCATAACCGGGTCGTTGATTTCGACCGTCTGGAGGATTATGCCTCATCGTTTGAGGCAGATCTGTTGTTCTCATGTCTTGGAACCACACGCAAACAGGCAGGCTCCATCACAGCCCAGCGCAGGGTTGACCTTGACTATCAATTCAAGGCAGCACAACTGGCGGCCGATCACGGGGTGTGTCATTACCTGCTGGTTTCCGCCAGCGGCGCCAATGCTGACAGCAACAACCCGTACCTGAAAATGAAAGGTGAACTGGAAGAGAAAATTCAAAAACTGCCTTTTAACCGTATCAGCATATTTCAGCCCTCTTTACTGCTTGGTCACAGGAAGGAATTTCGTCTTGCAGAGAAGCTGGGGGCAGTGATAATGCCTTTATTCTGTACCATACCCGGGTTGCGCCGCTACCGCCCCATTAAAGGCGAACAGGTGGCTGCCAGGATGATACAGGTGAGCCGGCAGCCGGGAGATCACTTGGAGTGGTTTCGTCTCGATGAAATGTTTATCTTAGAGTAAAGATCAATTTAGGGAGAGGAAACTCATTATGCCAATACTTGAAATATACTCAGACTATCTTTGACCGTTCTGTTGGCTGGCGGAGCCGGCTGTAAAGGAACTTGTCTCTCAGGACCAGGACATCAGGGTCCGGTGGCGGTCTTTTGAATTGAGGCCGGAACCGGTACCAACCCTTGACCCTGACGGCGACTACCTTGTAAGCGCATGGCAGAACCATGTCTATCCACTGGCTGCGAAGATGAACATGCCACTGAAAAAGCCTCCAATCCAGCCGCGTTCCAGGCTGGCCCATGAAGCGGCTAAATGGGCCGAAGGGCAGGGTTGTTTTGAGGAGTACCATCTTGCCCTTTTCCATGCCTTTTTTGAATATGGTAAAGACATCGGCGATATTGAGATTCTCAAAGGGCTGGCTGCTGATTTAAAACTTGATGCGAAGTCCCTGTATACTGCTTTGGAAAACGGTGATTACACCGAAATGGTCCTGGATGATCAAAATAAATCTGTCCAGGCCGGTGTAAGGGCTGTGCCTGCCTTTGTAGTCAACGGCAAGGTAGAAGCTGCCGGGGTTCAAACTGCCGGGAGATTACATGAAATTCTGTTCCGACCTGTCCCCCATATAAAAAAGTGGTCCAGTCCCGTTTGACTGATAGTTGAAGGACATAGACAGGAGTTATTCACTGCTGATCAGGGCAGCTACAGTGCGGCAAACAATTCCGGGGACACCATACCTAATTGTTCTTACTGACCCCAGAATCTTGATTAATTAAGTATGGTGTCCCCGGAATTGTCTGTGAGATTATAGGAGTCTTTTATAAACGTCTTTACGGTGCCCGATTTTCACAATAAGGATTACAAGCCGATCAGCATGAATTTCATAAATAATTCTATAATCGCCAGACCGTATTTTGTGGAAAGTATTATTGCCTTTCATTTTGGTGGTATTGGGATCAGGCAAATTCTCTGCAAGTTCATCAATCCTTTTTTTAATTCGGCGCAGATCTTTCCTGGGGAGCCCTTTAATACTCTTCAAAACGGCAGGTCTGAACTCGACAGAATATTTCATTGCTAAAGCCCCAGTTCCTTCCAGATTTTCTCCGCAGGAATATTTTCGCCGGGTTCGGCAAGGGCTTTTCGGGCATCTTCAATATCTATGCGATCTTCAATAAGCTGAAGCAGTTCAAGTTCTTCCATGGAAATAAGGGCGGCAATTTCTTCGCCCCTACGGGTTAAAATAACCGGTTCTTTCCCATACGCGACCTTGTTGACGATTTCAGCAAGTTTTTTTCTAGCTTCGGCAGTAGTAACTGTAATCATGATAATACCTCCTTGATGTACATTATGTACATTATGTACGTCTGCTGTCAAGGAATTATAATAAATCGCGTACGCCACACTGTTTTCGCAAGGAGAGAAAGCCTGTGTAGTGGATAGAAATAAATGTAATTTTGCAGTTATTTACCTCTATAGGGCATATAACTGCAAAAGCGACACATAATAAGTTTTAGCCCCCTAAAAAAGTTGAAAGTTGCAAACCGTTACGGTATGATATATTGTAATACCAGGAGGTGACATTATGGCAACTGCAAAAATCGCAATCACAATTGAAGAAAACATTTTGAACCGGCTTGATCTTTTGGTCAAATCCCACATTTTTCCCAACCGAAGCAAGGCCATACAGGAAGCCGTCAAAGAAAAGTTAAATAAAATTGAAAAAAATAGGCTGGAGGCTGAATGTTCAAAGCTTAATCCAGAATTTGAACAGGCACTCGCCGATGAGGGCCTTTCTACGGAGATTGAAGAATGGCCAGAATATTAAGAGGTGACATTTATTGGGCAAACCTCAATCCAACTATTGGGCATGAACAGGCTGGTCAGCGACCGATTCTAGTTTTGAGTCGAAACATTTTTAACAAACATTCCGGCACCGTCATCGCTGTTGCAATTACAAGCCAGCCTCAAAAAGCCGGATTTCCCCTAACCCTTGAGATCAGTAGTGCTAAGCTACCGAAACAATCATGGGCCAAAATAAATCAGATCAGGACACTGTCAATCAAACGACTTGGCAAGAAAATTGGCAAAGCCTCCGACAAGGAGTTGGACTTGGTTATTGAAGGTCTTAATGAAATAATCTTGGGCTAACAAGTCGCTGAAAAACGACGCGATGAAACAGCGCGCGTCTCAACTCAAACGTTAGTCCTCCAAATAAACCATACCCAATAATAACGCTTTACACTACTAACGCGAAGCGTTATTATGTCTTTATGGTTAAATCATTCAACTGCAAAGAGACACAAAAGGTATTTGAGAGAACTTTCTCCAAAAAACTTCCTCAAGGTATCCAAGCAAAAGCCAGACAAAAACTTGTGTTGATTGATGCTGCAACTGAACTGATTGATCTGCGCATTCCTCCAGGGAATAGACTGGAAGAGCTGAAGGATGATCGCAAAGGACAACACAGCATTCGTATAAACGAGCAATGGCGCATCTGTTTTGTTTGGAAAGGTGGCGACGCATACGAAGTTGAAATAGTCGACTACCATTAAAAATAGGAGTGTAGCGATATGAAGATTAAGGACATGGCACCAATACATCCCGGCACAATACTTCTTGAAGAGTTCTTGTGGCCAATGGACATAAGTCAGTACCGCTTGGCAAAAGACACGAGTGTATCAGCCCGAAGGATAAATGAGATTGTCCACGGGAAAAGATCAATTACCGCCGATACAGCTCTCCGGCTTGGCAAGTTCTTTAATATGACCCCACAGTTTTGGATGAATCTCCAGAGTCGTTACGACTTAGAAGTTGCTGAAGATAATCTGGCAGGCAAGCTTGAAAAGGAAGTTCCGGTACTGACTTATGTCCATTGGCCACAAGAACTCTTCAAGTAGTATTGTGCCGGGATGTATTGGTGCCATGTCCTTAATCTTCATATCGCTACTCTCCTATTTTTAATGGTAGTCGACTATTTCAACTTCGTATGCGTCGCCACCTTTCCAAACAAAACAGATGCGCCATTGCTCGTTTATACGAATGCTGTGTTGTCCTTTGCGATATGAAGATTAAGGACATGGCACCAATACATCCCGGCACAATACTTCTTGAAGAGTTCTTGTGGCCAATGGACATAAGTCAGTACCGCTTGGCAAAAGACACGAGTGTATCAGCCCGAAGGATAAATGAGATTGTCCACGGGAAAAGATCAATTACCGCCGATACAGCTCTCCGGCTTGGCAAGTTCTTTAATATGACCCCACAGTTTTGGATGAATCTCCAGAGTCGTTACGACTTAGAAGTTGCTGAAGATAATCTGGCAGGCAAGCTTGAAAAGGAAGTTCATACCTATCAAGCTGCCCAAGAAGTAGAAAGGGATCAAGTCACCATTTGACCTTACTTGGTAATATTAATAGCACCAAAAGTGAACAGAACTATTTTACTGATGGGGTAAATAAATCTGTTTTGATTTTCAGGTGGAATTTTAATTATGCCGACACTTGACTTATACTCAGATTACCTTTGACCGTTTTGCTGGCTGGCGGAGCCGGCTGTCAAAGAACTCGTCTCTCAGGACCAGCATGTCAGGGTCCGGTGGCGGTCTTTTGAATTGAGGCCGGCCGGTCCCGACCCTGGACCCTGATGGAGATTACCTTGTAAGTGCATGGCAGAACCATGTCTATCCTCTGGCAGCAAAGATGAACATGCCCCTGAAGCGTCCTTCGATTCAGCCCCGTTCCAGACTGGCCCACGAAGCGGCTAAATGGGCCGACAAACAAGGGTGTTTCGAGCAGTACCATCTTGCCCTTTTCCGTGCCTTTTTCGAGCATGGTAAAGATATTGGCGATATTGAGATACTCAAAGGGCTGGCTGCTGATTTAAAACTTGATGCGAAGTCCCTGTATAGTGCTTTGAAAAACGGCGATTACACCGCAATGGTCCTGGCTGATCAACATGAAGCCGTACAGGCTGGCGTAAGGGCTGTACCCGCCTTTGTGGTCAACGGAAATGTAGAGGCTGCCGGGGTTCAATCTTCCGGGAGATTACATGAAATCCTGTTCAGGTCTACCCCCGTTTAACTAATAGTTGAAGGATATAACAGGAGTTATTTGCTGCTGATCAGGGCAGCTACTGTGCGGGTTGAATCTATCTGTTCCATGGCAATGCGGATTGCTGCTGTAAGCGGCACTGAAAGGAGCATGCCGGGAATACCCCATATCCATCCCCAGAAAATTAGGGACAGAAGTACCACCAGGGGACTGAGATTCAGGCCGCGGCCCATGACTTTCGGCTCAAGGATATTGCCGACTATAACCTGAATAACAATAAGAAGGACAGCCACCAGTAAAGTTTTACTGATTGAGCCGGATTGAAACAGGGTGATTGCTATGGGTGGAATGGTGGCAACAATTGAACCAATGGTGGGGATAAAATTCATGATAAAGACCAGCGTACCCCAGAGCAGTGCGAAATCAACCCCGAATAACCAGAGCACCACTGTGACCAGTGCTCCTGTCAGCAAACTGATAATGGTTTTTAAACCCAGGTACTGTTGAACAGATTGATTGACACGGGCCATGGTTTCAAGAATCGGAGCAGCCCTATCATCACCAAGTATCCTGACAAGACGCCGGGTAAAAGCTTCACGTTCTGCCAAGATAAAGACCATAAAAAGTACAACCCACATGAGGTTGCCCAGAAATGAAAAAAAGGAGCCGCTTAATGTCTGGACAAGACCACCCAGGGAAGCAAGGCGTTTTTGTTTGAAGTTGCTGAAAAAGCTATCAAGCATCTCTTTGCCCTGTTCCTGGCTGATATCAAAATAGGCCAGGATATGTCCGGCATATTCCCAGAATTTTGTTTCGTAGGCCGGTAGCTGCTCTTGAAATGCATTGATATTTACGGTAACCAGTTTGCCAAGCATGAAGATCACTGCCATGACAATGGCTATGGTTACAAAAATCCTTAAAAAGCTGGGGACTTTCAATCGTTTTAAATATTCGAGCGGAATGCCCATGGCATAACAGGCGAGGATTGCAAAAATTAAGGGTATGAATAAAAAGCTCAAAGTCTGAAGAATAACGGTTAAAAGGACAAGCAGCAGGAGCCAGGAGGCACCGTTGGTAACTTTGAAGCTTGAAATAGTCTTGGAAGATTCCATGTATACCACCGTGATTATTTATGGAAATTATCAATAGATATTTATTTATACCCGTTTTCTTATAGAGAGATCAATGGGATATTATCATGTTAAGAGTTGTCGATATGGATGGCTGCTATTTCCGGGGCAGGGTTTGTTCTGATCTAAAGGTGCCGGGCGAATAATTAGAGCGTTAAGAGAGTGGCTCTGCTAAAGGCAATTTTAAGGTCATGTGATTTTTTAAGACCGGATTTCTGTGCTGCTGATAGTATTCTGCGGTATTGCTTGTCAGAGACATGAAAGGCTGGTTCAGTATAGATGATTTTTCCAGTCGGCTTGAGAATTGCAGTAACTTCATCGAAGAAAATTGCTGGATCAGGTGTCTCATGAACCATCCAGAAGGCCAGGATAAAATCAACCGGGGTTGAATTATTTATTGAATCCGGTTCTGCGCGGTGGGGAATAATCCGCTGCGCCACCCCTTTTCTCGCTGCGCGCTTCAGCATGATGTCAAGCATTTCCTGCTGCAGGTCTACTGCAATGACCTGACCATTATCACCTACAAGTTCTGCAAGCCCCAGGGTAAAATGGCCCATACCGCAGCCAACGTCCATGACTGTCATTCCTTCTTTAACATAACCGGACAATATATCATTCGGGTTATGGATCAGGCGTCGCAATGGATTATCAAAGGTGTAGGCAAGCCACCAGGGGCAGACATGATGATTAGACATTTTAAAATAACACTGGTTTTGATTTACAATGTAACCTCTTCCGGATCATCCGGCGAGGTAACCACCCCCCACTCCTGCGCATGAACATCAAAATCAGCAATTTTTTCCAACGGAATTTTCAGGTATTTTCCGTGCCCTTCGGCAGCCACTGTACCGTCCTGCAGCAATAATTCTCCACTACCTTCAAAGAATCTGCTGCTGTTTTTGGTGATACGGCCTCTTACACGCAATTCCTCATGCAGCGGCACCGGTTTTTTAAAACGGATCTGCAGATCGACTGTAACACCCCAGATCTCGCCTTCTGATTGTATCATGATGGCACGGCCAATTGTTTCATCAAGGATTGTGGAGATAATGCCGCCATGCAGCCGCCCTGGATAGCTCTGGTGTTCTTCTTTGGGTTTGAAGACAGCAAGCAGTTCGCCGTTGTCGAGTTCAAAAAAGGATGTGTGAAGGCCAAAGGGGTTCTTCAGGCCGCAGACCAGACACATCCTCGAGTTGGGTTGTTTTGCAGTGACAGTGTGGAGCATTGGTAATCCTCGGATACTGTTTATTTACCAAGTAAACGGGGCCAGTTTTTGTCAGCCTTATTAATATAACCTGGTCTGTCTTTATTCCAGATGTTCTGGACATCCTTATTGAGGTTTAAATAAAGTTTGCCATCTACAATCGCCCAGGCCTCAGGGATTATATCAGCCGTGGACCCACGGCTCACGGCATAAGCTCAGTAGCCTCCGTATTGCGGAGCGAACTTGTCTGGATTCATCTGAAACATTGTCAGGTGTTCTTTGTTTGCAAAGAGCCATTTGGCATTATTCCATTCGAACTGATATTCATTTTGTCCTTTAACGGGACGGCTCAGGGTGAAATAGGCGACAGGGTCGTATCCTTTGATGGCAATTCCCTCTTCATTAACATTGATGGGCGTTATCGGGGCTGAGCAGGCGATAAGGATGAAAGCCCAGGTGCAGACAACGGCAGTCAGGCATAGCGTAAGCTTTTTTATTGTATTCTCCACATCCGACCTTTAAAATAATAGTTGGGCTAACGGTTGGTTGTGCTGAAAGTGTACGATTCCACAATATCCTTTTCCGTAAAACGGACAACGAGGTCCTTAGCATCCGTTTCTTTGAAGCCGCTGTAGTTATACTTGCCGTAAGTCCATGTCGTCTGACCGTTTTCAAGGCCGACGCGCCATGGTTCACCAAAAATGGTGCGGATCTCTTCTTTGGAAGTTTTCCCGATCTGGATATTTTTGACCTGATCGTCCGGAAAATCATAACCAACATTTACAGTTGCACAGCCACTGGAGAAAATGAATGGCAGGCTGATTATGAGAAAGAGAAGTGCATGCCGCGCATAAGAGTTCTGCCTGCTGGAATAAATATGCCTAGTTGATTTTATCATAATGCGCCTCCATAAAATACTAATTTATGTGGAGAGGTTTTGGATGGCCCTAAATGGAGCAACAAAGTAATTAGGAAATCGTAGGTATTCATTCTGGTGACTCTTGTGGTATTAAAATTTCACCTGGCTTTGTTATTAAACTTTGTAATCAGGTTCCTGGCAAGTAGATAAATACTGATAATGATGCCGGCGCTGATAAATAAATAAGCGGTGAGCACCCACCTTCCGGCGAAGCCAGTGTCCGCAGCCAACCAGTTGAACAGAAGATAATCAGGGATATATTGCGGCCCCTGGGCAAAAGAGAAGAGGGTAAGATCAAGCACTAAGAGGAAGATGCCCATTGCCAGGCAGAACAAACCGACAAGGGAAATAAGCTCCCTGTCTTTTCTTAACCTTCTTAACAGGTAGATAATGCTGCCGGTACTTGCAGAAACAAGAATGAGAAGTGGGAGAAAATAGAAAGGGTTTTTCATATTGCACTCTTTTCTTTACTTTAGTCTGCCCAATGGAATAAAAGGATGCATTTTTAGGGCAAGAATTGTAACTATTTAAAGAGATAATGATATTACATGATGCATTAAATTTTCAAGATATTTTCGCGTTATGACTTTGGGGTAAGAGAGGATATGAAACTGCGCACCTGTGTAACGCCTGATGGCAAGTTTATATACGGCATTCATAAGCCTTCGTTTAGGGTTGCCAACATGCGGCAAGAAGCTTTTTTGCAGTCATTGGGTATTGATGATGAGGAAAATCCAATTGAAAATACGGCTAACTTCCCTGCAGGAGAAGTGGAAGAACCACAGGGTGAATGGATCTATGAGGTTCCCAATCCTTTTCCCTTCCGGGGTGCTACTTATATCAGCAAGAGTTGGGCAGATTCCAAAGCGGCCGATCCTCTAACTATACGACTTCCCGAACCGGTCCCCACCTCTATGACAGGTTTTTTGAGCAAGATTTTACATAGTAAAGGTTTATCCAAGGACGACCTGGATGAATCCTTTGCCGATCTGCCGGAAACTGTCCTTCTTGCTCTTGCATCAACTTCAACTGATTCTGATGATTTAATCCGCCTTGCTGAATTGTCTTGTGAGTTTGTGTATGACCGGGAGGAAAAGCTGCCGATAGGGTTACGTTATGAGGTGGACGCAAAGGGTAGACACAGGCCAAGGATTTTACACCCCGACCTGTTTGAAGCACTGGCCAACAACACTTACTTGCCGGATATTTATAAGGAAGTAATGGTATTGCGTCCCGGTGCTCAGGGAGATAGCGAGATTGTCGGTGAATGGCCTGAGGAGAGCGACAGTCATGTGTTTGAATATCTGCGGCGCAACAGCTATATTCCTTGGGGGCATTATGCCTCAAACATGGCAAACGATCTGGTTCGCTACTCTATCTCTGATCTTTCCGATAACGATTTTCAAGGCCTCCGGCATTTGTATTACCAGCGAACTTATATCAGACTGGCTGAGCAGTTGGGAATAAAACCGGCAGCCAGGAATAGATGCCTGACAACATCAGAGCTGGAGAGACTCAGGCAGGAAGTTGTTAAAGAACTTGCTGAAAGTGGAACATCATCTTTGAAGTTTGATGCCACCCTTTGGGGCTGGAATTATGGTTTTGATTTTGCTGCCAGCGGCTACCGTCTGCATGCTTCCCACCAGCAGATCCATCAGCAGTTTGCCATGGTACCTAAAGAAGTTGCTGGAGCAGAAACGGAAAATGGAATGATTTCCTCGTATAATTGCGGTGATCTGGTGGCCGATTTTGTCAAATCCTATCAGAGGGAGTATCAGAGTAGTTTTTTTGTGGATTATATATCGGCGATCAGGAATAACAGGAGGATGGATGGCAAAAATGACCGGATTGCAGATTTGGTGGTCTACGAAGATGAATCTGTCATGCTTTTTGTCCCCAAGGCCCAGACTTCGCAGTGGGAACTGCAGCTTGTCACTTTGGGCCAGGTAGGTAATGTCCTGGAAGCTGACAGCAATGTCCGTGTATCTCTCAATAGGGGCATCATAACCGCCATGCGTATTCTAACCGGGATGGGAGCAAGGATGATTACGGTAATTGAGTTCCCCAAGCGTGTAGGGATCAGAGATCTTGACCAGAGACTGCTTTATTCTTTCTTGCCTAAGATTCCTTATTCAATGGGCGCTTTTTCAGAAGCGCAGCATCGTTATATTAACGGCCACTATCCGGAAGATTTTGCCGTTGCCTGTCGTCTGCAGCTTGAGAGCCAATAGCTTTTACATCATTTTGTCACTTTAAAAAAACCTGTTTTATCCATGCCATTGTGGTAGAATATCCAACTTTTCAAAATCGGCAAGCCACTGCAATACTATTTACGGAAACAACTATGACAAAGAAGGGATATTACGGAGATTGGGGAGGAGCTTTCATCCCTGAGATTCTGTTTGAAACATTTAAAGAACTCAATCGATATTTTGAGGAAGTCAAAAAAGACCCTTCATTCTGGGAAGAGTACATGCAACTCATGTCCAGTTATTCCTGCCGGCCTACTCCGCTTACTTATGCTGAAAATCTCAGTAACCTTTTTAGTGGTGGGCAGATCTACATCAAGCGCGAAGATCTGAATCATACCGGTGCTCATAAGGCCAATAACGTCATGGGACAGGGGCTTCTGGTAAAGCGTATGGGCAAAAAGCGGGTTATTGCCGAGACCGGTGCCGGGCAGCACGGGGTGGCAACTGCAACCATGGCTGCCAAGTTCGGTCTTGACTGTACCATTTATATGGGCGAGGAGGATGTACAGCGGCAGCGTCCCAATGTTTTCTGGATGGAAAAGATGGGCGCGACGGTGGTACCGGTCACCGACGGTTCGAAAACCTTAAAAGATGCCATCAACGAGGCCTTTCGTGACTGGGTGTCCAATATGGATTCCACCCATTATGTGCTTGGCACGGTCTGTGGTCCCCATCCTTTCCCTGAAATGGTTGCCTGGTTTCAGTCTGTCATCGGTATGGAGGCAAGAAAACAGATCCTGCAAGCCTTCGGCAAGCTGCCGTCCCGTGTTTATGCCTGTGTAGGTGGCGGGTCCAATGCCATGGGTATCTTCCAGGGATTTCTTGGGGATGAACAGGTTGACCTTGTGGGTGTTGAGGCTGGCGGCAAGGGTTTGTCCAGTGGAGAGCATGCAGCGCGTTTAGCCGGGGCAGATGCCTCTCCCGGAGTGGCCCAGGGCTATAAGACCATGTTCCTGCAGGATTCTGATGGCCAGATGCTGGATACGTATTCTGTAGCAGCCGGCCTGGATTATATTGGGGTCTCTCCTATGCTGAGTGACCTGTGTGACAAGGGCAGGGTACGTTTCGCAGCAGCAACTGATTCTGAAGTTATGGAAGCGCTTGACATGACCATGAAAAAAGAAGGTATTATCCCGGCCTTGGAGTCTGCGCATGGATTTGTGCAGGCATTTAAGGAAGTTTCCTCTCTTGGCAGGGATGAGGCTATCATAGTTAATATGTCCGGCCGGGGAGATAAGGACATCTTTACCATTGCCAACGCTTATGGGGATCCCTCCTGGAAGGAGTTTATAATTGAGCAGGCAGAGCGGTATAAAAAAGGGTAAAGAATTAATACTGGAGTATTGGAGTGATGGAGTGTTGGTTTTCCCAGTACTGCAATACTCCAGTACTCCCCAATAAGACTATTAATTAGTTAAGAAAAAATGACAACGCTTGAAAATACATTACGTGAGGCATTGACCAATAAGAAGATTCTTCTTATGACCCACCTGGTGCTTGGGTACCCCTCATTTGAAGTGAATCGTGAGGTAATCGGTCAGATGGTGGAAAACGGTGTTGATCTGATTGAAATGCAGATTCCCTTTACAGAACCTATGGCTGACGGCCCCATGATCCTGAAGGCAAACCAGGAGTCAATAGCCAGAGGAGCAAAAGTTGGGGAATGTCTGGAGTTCGCCAAAGAGATTACTGCAGAATTTCATATCCCATTTCTGTTCATGACCTATTACAATATTCTTTTTAAGTATGGGGTTGATGAATTTATTCACCGCGCGTATGACATCAATATACAAGGATTTATTATTCCAGACCTGCCGCTTGAAGAGGGAAAAGAATATCTTGATCTGCTAAAAAGCCGTAACATGGCCCCGATCCAGATTTTTGCTCCCACCTCTACGGAAGAACGGATGCAGCTGCTGGCGCAAAACGGTGCTGGATTCATTTACTGTGTCGCCCGCCGTGGGGTTACAGGCCAGAAGACTGATTTTGACCAGGATTTCAGCCAGTATATTGCCCGTTGTCGCAGTGCGACAAATCTGCCCCTGGCAGTAGGATTCGGTATCCGCTCCAAAGAGGATGTGGATTATCTGACCGGCAAGGCTGATATTGCCGTCATAGGGACAGAGACCATACGGTTGGTGGATGAAAAGGGCGCCGAAGCAGTCGGCCCGTTTATCGCAGGCCTTCGCTGAAATTCAGAAATATTCTTCCAGTTTTACCTTGAACTCAAACACAACAGGAGATAGGCATGTCTGATAGTCTCAATACCTCGCTTGGCACCACAGAGGTGAAATGGAACCTGGCTGATTTGTATAGCGGTTATGGTGACCCTGTTATTGAAGAGGATATTGCCTTCTGCCAGGAGGAGGCGAAAGCATTAAACAGTGAATATGCGGGCAGGGTGGAAAATCTTAGCGCAAAGAAATTAAATGCACTGGTTGCCAGGCTTGAGAGTCTTGAAATAAGGACGGGCAAGCTCTTTACCTTTGCTTTTCTTAATTTTTCCACTCACACCCATGATCAGCAGGTGAGTGCTTTTTTGCAGCGCATGCGTGAAGTAGGCAGCAGTATTGGAAAAGATACAGTATTTTTTGAACTGGCATGGAATAAGGTTGGCCAGGACAGGGCAGAGTTGCTGCTGGCAGATGATGTGCTCATCCATTACCGCCATTACCTGGAAAATATACGCAAGTATGCCCCGCACCAGTTGTCTGAGATTGAGGAAAAATTACTGCTTGAGCGGGCACCGGTTGGCAGGGGAAGTTGGACCATCCTGTTTGAAAAGGTCATGGGTCATATGAAATTCGGGGAAAAGCAGCGGACTGAAGAGGAGGTGCTCGCTGATCTTTATAATCCTGATCGTGCTGTAAGAAGCGATGCTGCCAAGGAACTCACAGATAGCCTTAAAGGGCATCTGCATATTCTTATCCATATTTTTAACACCCTGCTTGCCGAAAAAATGATAAGCGACAGGCTGCGCAACTATCCTGGCTGGGTCAGTTCCATGAACCTGGGCAATGAACTGGAAGATAAGACTGTTGAAACGCTGATTGAAGCCACTGTCGATCGCTACGATATCCCGCAGCGCTATTACAGAGTTAAGCAGAAAATGCTCGGCCTGGATGAGCTGCTTGATTATGATCGCTACGCTCCTTTGGAGCACCTGCCTGACAAAAAGATTACCTGGCAGGATGGCAGGGTTATGGTGATTGATGCCTTTGGAAAATTTTCACCCCGCATGGCTGAAATAGCGGGCTATTTTTTCGATAAAAAATGGATTCATGCTCCGGTGCATGAGGGAAAGAGGGGAGGGGCCTTTGCCCACCCCTGTGTACCGGAGGTGCATCCCTACGTGTTGGTCAACTACACAGGAAATCTGCGTGATGTCTCCACAGTGGCCCACGAACTGGGGCACGGTGTACACCAGTATCTGGCAGCCGAGCGCGGGTATTACAACAGTAATACGACACTGGTCCTTTCAGAGACTGCGTCAGTGTTCGCGGAACTGCTTGTCTTTAATTCTCAGCTTGAACTTCTCAGTGATAAAGAAGAGAAAAAAGCATTTATCTGCCAGAAACTCGAATCAATTTTTGCCACAGTATTCCGTCAGGTTTCAATGAACCGCTTTGAAGAAAAGGTGCACAATGCCAGAAGGGCGCAGGGCGAACTTAAGAGTGAGGAGGTAACGGAATACTGGTTGGCTACCCAGCGTGAGATGTTCGGTGATTCGGTAACACTATCTGACAACTACGGTATCTGGTGGTCGTACATCCCGCATTTCCTTCATACACCTGGGTATGTATACTCCTACGCCTTTGGTGAGCTTTTAGTTTTGGCACTGTATGGACTGTACAAAAAAGAGGGTGAATCTTTTGTGCCTAAATATCTTGAACTGCTTGCAGCAGGTGGGAGCAGGACGCCTTACGAACTTCTGGAGCCGTTTGGGGTTAACCTCGATGATCCGCAATTCTGGAATGACGGTTTAAAGATTATTGATGATTTGCTATCGATGATAGAGGAATAGCACTGTTTTTTGGTCAGGGGATTAATTTAGCCGCATACCGGACATCCCTGAAGCCTGAGGGGTTTTTCAAGGTGGCTTTCAGCAAGGAGTTGTTCGTTCTGGAAAATCTCACTGGTGCGTCCGTCAGCTTTGATTTTGCCGTCATGGAGGATAATGGTTCGCTCACAGAGATCCATGACCATGTCCAGGTCATGGGTGGCGATGATCTTGGAATGCTTAAAGGTGTGAAGAAGATTTATGAGTTGGCGTCTGGCCTGGGGATCAAGACCTGCGGTCGGCTCGTCCATGACCAGGATATCAGGAGACATGGACAGGACAGTGGCAATTGCCACCCGCCTTTTCTGACCTGAGGAAAGCCTATGGGGCGGTCTGTCTTTCAGTGCGAGGACTCCGACGGTTTCCAGGGCCGTCTTGACCCGGGAATCGACTTCTTCGATTGGCAGCCCGAGGTTCAATGGTCCAAATGCCACATCGTCATATACAGTTGACATGAACAACTGGTCATCAGGATCCTGGAAGACCATGCCAACAGTTCTGCGTACTTCCTGCAATGTCTCCTTTGTTAAAGGAAAATCACCGATACGGACCTGGCCGGAGGTCGGGGTAAGATAGCCATTTAAGTGGAGCAGCAGAGTAGACTTGCCGGCACCGTTGGCACCCACAATGGCAACGGATTCACCATGGGTGATCTTAAACGAAATGTCGAGGAGGGCTTGGGTGGTATCAGGATAAGCAAATTCCAGGTCCTTCGCCTCTACGATATGGTGACTCATATCCCTGTCTCCATGATAAGTTTACCCAGAAATTCTGAGATGTCGACAAAACGGATAAAAGTAAACAACGCAGCACAACCTGCCAGGTAAAAAATTTCATTAGTCCCGAAATTGTATCGTCTGGCAATCCTTATATCACCGGTAAAGGCCCGCGAGAGCATGGCCAGGTGGATGCGCTGGGCCCGGTCAATGGTGCGCAGCAGCAGGTTGCCTAACATTTGCTTGAATACATGATAGCGGATTTTCTTTGCGGAGAAAGAGCGCAGGGTATAAGCCCTGAGCATGCGAATTGCCTCTTCGATCAGTACAAAAATATAGCGGTAGAGCATAAGCAGCTGCAGGGCAAAAATACGGGGGGCGCCCAGTTTTTCCAGGGCCATGCAGATGGCTGGAAAGCCGGTGGTGGCAATAAGCAGAAGCGCCGCCCCTACGGTGAGCATGAAGCGCAGCAGGATGGAGACAAGTGAAATCCAGCCGCCGGAAATTCGCAATGTGCCGATCTGTAAGAGGATATGCTGGTCAAAAAATGGATTGAAGATACCGATAAAAAGCACAAAGGGGGAGACGAGTATGAGTTTGCGCAGCAGGTAGCCGAAGGGCAGATCCGCCATGCCGATAAGAAAAGCCGGAAACAGAAAAAAAGGCAGCAGCCTGGCTATTTCATACTTGTTGAACGATACAACGTAGATGATAAACAATAGGGTTGTCAACACCTTGACCCGCGGGTCCAATCTGTGAATGGGAGAATCCTTCTCGGCAAGGAGGTCAAGGCGGCCAAGGTCATAGAAGGCTGTTTCGAGGCGTGATGACATTGTTCGGTTTTTATTTTAAAACTCCGCTGCAGCCAGTAAAGTCGCGCTTTTTGAGGATAAGCCCCATGAGAATGCCAATGCCCAGGACCAGCATCCCCCCGAAAAGTCCGGCAACGGTTGTGCCGGATCTTGCCGCACCAGGTGAGGGTTCATGACCGGCTTCCGCCTGTTTGAATGAGTAATCAGGCATCAGACTGGTTTTCACCTGAATGCTCTCCAGTTTGCCATACATGCGATTGGATTGGCTTTCAATCTTCGCTTGGCCGGTGACTTTTTCAATGGACCATTCCAAGCCGTCCGGGTGTTCCGAGGCGTACCAGGCAAGTATTCCTCCGGTTAAAACAGTTGCCGCAAGCATCCCGATAATAATGTTTCTGACCGGCACTTGGCCGAGAGGCTGCTCATGTATGGCACTATCGAGTATTTCAGGACGGGCATTCCATATAAAGGAGACAACACCTGCGGTGGCGAGTCCTTCCACCAGGCCAATGGCAAGATGAATCGGCTGCATCATGAGTAGAAATGAGGAGAGGGGCAGGGCAGTAATACCTGAAAGGTAGGTTTGCAGGACAACGGCGAAAGCACCAAGTTGCAGGCCTATGAGAGCGGCGAGGATGGATCCGGTAATGAGTTTCCGCTGGGTCAGATGAGAGCCGGTGATTTTTTTGTATATGAAAGGATAGGCAATGAAGCAAGGAATAAAGCCCATGTTGAAAATGTTGCAGCCAAGGGCCAGCAGGCCGCCGTCGGCAAAAAAGAGAGCCTGTACTGTAAGCACAGAGGAAAGTGTGAGGAAGGCAGCATGGGGTCCGAGTAGAATAGCAAGGAGTAAGCCCCCTCCAATGTGTCCGCTTGAACCTGTAGCGGGAATGGCAAAGTTTATCATCTGGGCTGCAAAGACAAAGGCGCCGAGAACCCCCATAAGCGGGATTTTGCTGTTGTCAAGCTGACGTTGTACTTTACGGGCACAGTATAGAGTCGTGACTGCAGTTGCAGCCAACATTGTCCCCCCAACGGTTGGTGAGAGTAAAGCATCTGCCATATGCATAGATTTGACCCCAGTAAAAAGTGTGAAGAATTTGAAAATCGTAGCACTATTAACATAAGAAAATATCTTTTGCGTGTCAAGTTGTTTTGAAATCCATTGATAATCTTGTGGAAAATTTCGGCATTGAGTATGCTGTTTGGCAGCATTCATGTTAGTTGTATTCCAGGTTTAAGTGAGTTCGAAAATATGAGGTGAAATGTGGCAGAGACAACCCGTTTTGGTATTTCCATTGATGAAAGGCTGTTGCGTAAATTCGACAAATTGATAGATGAGAAGGGATACAGCAACCGTTCTGAGGCTATACGCGACCTGATACGCAATGCCCTGGTTGAAGAGGAGTGGGGTCACGGAAATCAGGAAACCGTTGGCACCGTATCACTTGTTTATGATCATCATACCCGTGATTTGTCTGACAGGCTCACAGAACAGCAGCATTCCCATCACAGGGAAATCGTTTCCGCACTGCATGTCCATCTGGATGAACATCACTGCCTTGAAGTCGTTGTCATAAAAGGCAAGGCCAAGAACATTAAACGGCTTGCCGAAGAACTAATCGGCACCAAGGGAGTCAAGCACGGCAAGCTGATGACGACCACCACAGGCAAAGGGCTTATTTAGAAAAGTTTTTAATAAAGCACATGCGTGGGTAGAATATTTTTGGGATTCCGGATTTCTCCGGCAGAGGTAACCCGTACAGCACTTGTCCCGGGTAAGGGGCATTTCGTCTCACATATGCCGCAACCAATGCAGCGTTCATCGATCACATAAGGCTGCTTGACCAAAACCTTTTCTCCCTTGCTGTTTAATACGTGGGATTCACGGAACTGGATAGCCTTGTCAGGCGTAGGGCAGTGCTCTTCGCAGACAATGCAGGGAATTCCCTTGGCAAATGGCAGGCAGCGGTTCTTATCAAAAAAAACATTACCGATTTTTGTGACATGCTTCTGGGCCAGCGTAAGTTCTGCAAGTGCTCCGGTCGGGCACACCTGGCCGCACAGGGTACAGTTGTATTCGCAGTAGCCGGTTCTGGACTGCAGACGTGGTGAAAACATACCTTCCAGCCCGGCAGACAGGAAGGTCGGCTGCAAGCCATTACCGATGCATACCTTCATGCATTCGCCGCAGCGCACGCATCTGCCGAGAAATTCATCCTCCGGCAGGGCGCCTGGGGGCCTTATCAGATAAGGATCAGGCCTTTTTGCCATGGTCCTGGCATCAAGAAAAAAAGGCAGGACGGCACCTGCTGCCAGGCTGCTGATAAAAGTGCGACGACTGAGCCCAAAGGAAGGTCTGGCAACATCCTTTTGCTGCAAGCCAAAGGATATTTTGTTGCCGGGGCACATATCCACACAGTCCAAACAAAGGTTGCAGTCCAACGGTGATATGTTTCGCTCTTCGTCGATTGCCCCCATGCGGCAGACAGTCATGCACTTGTCGCACTTGCCGCACTTTGTGCCGCCTCTACCCCGCATCAGCGAGAAACGTGCAACAATTGCATAAAATGCCCCCACCGGGCAGATATTACGGCAGAAAAAACGCCTTTCCAGCCGTTCCAGAACAAAGATGAACAAAAGGATGAAGAGTGACAAGAAGGCAAGTTCATAATGGTTTTGCCGAAAGGGCAGAATCGTTACCTTGAGAAAGGTATACACCGGCTCGGTCAGCATATTGATCCATTCCGGCATCTGCTGATAAGTAAAGGTGAAAAAGGTGGTGGACAGGACATTCAGAGCAGGATACACGGAAATTGCCAGGCCGCGGACCAGAATTGAGAACGGATCAAAATAACCGGCCGCCGGCAGGTCGAAAAAGGCAGCTATAAGCAGGAAGCCAAGGAGATAATACTTTAGTGAATGGTATCTGGTTTTATAGCCTTGATTGACATGTGGAATAAATCCATGAGTGGAGTCAAGCAGAGCTCCCATGGGGCAAATCCAGCCGCAGAAGAAGCGGCCAAGAAAAAAAGTAAGTCCGATAAAAATGAGCGCCGGCCACATCAGCGATATCAATGTTTTAGCGGCCAGAGAGGCACTGGCAGCCAGAAACGGATCGATCCTGAAAAGGATGTTTACAGCATACGTGAGTTCATCGTCACCTGAATAATCGGTTTTGATGAAGAGAAAAAGGAAAAGGATAAAGCATAATATCTGGCTTAACCGGCGCCAGTGTCGCAGTTTTGTGCCTTTTTTTTTCATGGGATATATCAGGCCTGAATGATTTGCATCCTGGCAAGATCCATCTCACCCAATCCCATCTTATAGGCTGCTACGGTTGAGCTGATTTCCTCAGGCTGCATGTCGAATAAGGTTGTGGCAAAAGCATCACAGGCAACCGGATCAGCAGAAGCCACAACAGTATCAAGGACTTTGACATCATCGATATTACCACCCTGCGGGCCGTTGCGCAGTAAAATACGTGTGGCGTCAATAACAGTAAGCTTTGGTCTGACAACAGTGGCCAGGTCTGCAAGCTTCTGGCCAAGATTGTGGTGCATATTACCGCGATCACCGCCCAACACACCCATGCTGTTTTTCAGGCCAAGGGTAAGTTTGCTCAAACTATGGTGTTTGGCAACAGGTACATTGATATACGTGTCAGCATCCAGGGCGTCCTTGTAAATTTCAAGCCGATTCACAGCTTTGCCCCGTTCTATATTGACCGGTACAAATTTGCGTGTGTCAGGATGATAGTATTTAAGCCTCTTATCCTTTATTGACTCCATGGCCTGTTGAATGCCGCTGTTTACATAACACCGTCTTTGCTCATTGCATGTGCGGTCAAATACCATGATTCTTTTAGCGCCGGCATCAAGAGACTGCTCAACCAGTGCTTTTACCACCAGTGGATGCGTGTTGGCAGCCTGGTCCGGGCTGCGGTCCCAGGCCATATTGGGTTTTATAACCACATTGTCACCGGTTTTAACAAACTTGCCTATGCCGCCAAAAGGTTCCAGGACACGGGCTACAAGTGCATAATAATCCTTGCCTTTGGCATGGGTTACTTTGGGTGGTTGTTTTTCCATGGCCAGCAGTTCGGGAACAATTCGAAAATTTGGAATAGCAGCTGTAAGCCCTGCCGACCACAACATAACCTGTTTCAAAAAGTATCTTCGATCCATGTTAGGCCTCCCGTAGAAGATGGACTAGATTTTATGTAAGAATGCAATGATGTAACATGAATGCTGCATCATGTTTTTCCCCAGATTTTCAGGGCCTGCTTATATACAGATGAGCGCGAAAGATTGTACTCTTTTGTGATGCTTTGGACTGCATCCTTTAAGGTTTTCTCATCTGATCTTTTATATGCTGCAAGAAGTTCATTTATTTTTGTGTCCGAGATTTCGGGTGCATCCGATGCCCCTGCAATGATGAACACAGATTCCCCTTTTATTTTTTTATCTCTACACTGAGCGACAACAGTACTGAGGGAATCCCGGGTCAGTTCTTCGTGTATTTTTGTTAATTCCCGACACCAGACTAATTGGCGGTCGCCCAGTATGGCGAAACAGTCCCGCAAAAATGACTGTATGCGGTGAGGGGCCTCAAAAAAAACTAAATGCTTTTTTTCCTGGCTTAATGAAAGCAAAAGATCCTGGCGCTGTTTTTTGCGGGATGGGGCAAAGCCAAGAAAGACAAAGGTGTTGTCATGAATTCCCGCCACTGAAAGTGCGGCTGTGAGAGAAGAGGGGCCTGGAATCGGTTCGACTCTGAAATTTTCAGTTAGAGCATTCTGCACCAGGATGGAGCCTGGATCAGAAATTCCAGGAGTGCCGGCATCTGACACCAAGGCAACATTGAGTCCTTCATGAAGTTTGCCTATGATAACTGCAGTCCTTTCCTGCTCTTTCTCCTTGTAATAACTTATTGTTGGAGTTGAAATGCTAAAATGGGTGAGAAGTTTTCGTGTATGCCGGGTATCTTCTGCAGCAATAATGTCAACTTCTTTTAGAATACGTATGGCCCTGAGTGTTATATCTTCAAGGTTGCCGATAGGCGTGGCAACTACGTAGAGAGTTCCTCTGCGTAGAGTTGTCTGAGAGGTTTTGCTGTCAGTTGTTTTTCTGGTTTTGGGCATAATAGAGACAAACGTAAAAGTATTATCAGATAAGTAAAGTATCTACCTTTTTATTGACTTTTCGTAAAGTGCATCCTATTATCTGAGTATATGCTCATATAATAAAAGAGGGCGAATTGAAGCTAGAAAAAAAAGATCAGTGCGAATGCCGTATTATTCATGATGACAAGGTCGAGGAGGCACGCCACCGTGCACTTGACGATGAAGTGACAGATGAGCTCTGTCAAACCTTTAAGGCACTTGGTGATGCAAGCAGGCTTAAAATTCTTTGGGCGTTGGAGCATCAGGAAATGTGCGTCTGTGATTTGGCTGCTTTTCTGGGAATAACAGAGTCTGCGGTAAGTCATCAGTTGCGATTGCTCCGGACACTACGTCTTGTGAAAAACAGGAGAGAGGGAACGATCCTCTATTATCGGTTGGCTGATGACCATGTATCAGAGCTCGTGAGAATTGCTCTGGAGCATATAAGTGAGCCCAGGTGAAGATCAAGATGTACTTGTATAAGTACTAAAATGTTTTCTTAGTGAGAGTGTAAATTATTATGGTAATCATCATTTCAATCCTACAGGAGTCCTGGCATCTTCTGCTTGAGGCTTCTGTTTATATATTATTTGGTATGCTTGTGGGTGGGCTCCTCAAGGTTTTCTTAAATCCCTCTTTCGTTGCTGATCATCTTGGCAAAGGAAAGTTCATTTCGGTGATAAAAGCAGCATTGTTCGGTATTCCCATACCGTTGTGTTCCTGTGGTGTTTTGCCTGCTGCAGCCTCATTGAAAAGGCAGGGCGCTAATAATGGTGCTACCACCGCCTTTCTTATATCAACCCCTGAATCAGGTGTTGATTCCATTGCCATAACCTATGCGCTTTTGGACCCGATAATGACTGTAGCCAGGCCGGTGTCAGCCTTTATAACCGCAGTTGCGGCAGGAATCAGTGAGAATCTACTGCAGACCCAGAAAGAAGAGGACTGGGAAAGGGTGATCGACCGCAGCTGTCCTATTGATAATTGCTGCGACGGTAATGAGTGCCCTCCGGAAGAGCATGCCAGACACCACACCTTTGCCGAGAAATTATGGGCAGGTTTGAAATTTGCCGTTGATGATCTCTGGGGTGACTTAGCTGGTTGGTTTTTTATCGGTTTGCTCCTTGCCGGAATTATCGCTGCAATTATTCCACAGGAGTTGATGGCCCGGTATCTGGGAGGTGGACTGCACTCAATGCTGATTATGTTGCTGGTGGGAATTCCCATGTATATCTGTGCCACGGCTTCCACTCCTGTTGCTGCCGCCTTGATCCTCAAAGGGGTCAGCCCGGGTGCAGCACTGGTCTTTCTGCTTGTTGGGCCTGCCACCAATGTTACTTCACTCTCAGTTCTCTTCGGATTGCTGGGTAAACGTGCCACCGCAATCTACCTGATAACCCTCTCCATATTCGCCGTACTTTCCGGATTGGCAGTTGATATGATCTATACCAGCTTCGGGGTTTCCGCCAGCGCCATTGCAGGACAGGCCGGTGAGGTTATCCCTTACTGGCTGCAGTTTGCCGGAGCGCTTATCGTTATTCTGCTTTCGATTAAACCCTTATATTTATTTTTTCGAAATATTTTCTATAAGAAAAAAAACGGACAGATGAATGAACATGATGATTGTTGTTCTGTAGATTCACATGAAGTTGATGAGAAAAACCAATGCCGTGCTCCAACCTGAGGCTGCAATTAATGGATCGGTCTGATCCTCTTTCAATCCTTGAGGCAATTCTGTAAAAACTGGAACGTATTGCTAGAATAAAAAATGCCCCTGGCGAAACAACCAGGGGCTTTTTTTATGGTTTTAAATGATTACTTGGTAGCACAATAACTTACCCAGGAGTCATCGTGAACCCTGACATCAGAAAATCCCAGGTAACGGAAAATAAAGTAGGCGCCGCCAGCCTGCAGTCCTGTGTTACAGGTGGTGACGACAGTTTTATCAGGAGTTATCCCGTTTTTATTCAGCATCCAGAGTAATTCTTCAGGAGATTTTAAAGCCCCGTTATCCATATAAAGGGCGCTCAGCGGCAGGTTTACAGATCCTGGTATTCTGCCAGGTCTGGCAGCTTGTGCATGCTTGGCCAATCCCTTTGCCTGGGCTATGTCACGCACATCCACAATAACGACATCCAGGTTATCTAAATTATTCCTGACGTAGTCGTTGTTGACTATCAGCTCCGGTCTGGCCTTGCCATTAAAGTTCTTGGAAGTCGGCTTAGCAGCTTTTTTCGTAAGGTGATAGCCATGGTGTTCCCATCCCTCTATACCGCCTTTTAAAATGGAAACATTTTTTGCCCCGACATATTCAAGCACCATGGCCATAAAGCCTGCGATACGGCCATCTTTATCATATACTATAATATGATCATCAGCACTCATTCCGGCCTGCCCGAAATAACCACTGATTTGTGGAGCTGGATTCAGGTTGTTGTTATTTCGTAAGCCGAATCGCAGCGGATCGTAAAGGGTGGCTCCTTCAATGTGACCATTTCTGAAAGCTGTCTTATCTCTGGCATCCACCAGTACTACTTTACCCAGGTTGTCATGCAGCCATTCGGAAGTCACGACCATGCTCTCCCGTACTGTAACATCAGGGAGTTTTATGGGTGTGGTTTTCTTCCTTGCATTTGGAATCTTGTTGTCCGGAACAACTACGCTGGCATTTGCCTTATTTTCGTAATCCAGCAAATCGTTTTCAGAGAGGAAAAGATCGCGGTTGCCATGGCAGTTATTACAGTTTGCAGTCTGCCAGGTTTTGCGCTGGATATTATGGGGTGAAGCTCTTTTCCAGGTTGGCACCTTGTCAAAATTCGTAAATGCATCCTTGACATAGAAATCGAAAACCTCGAGATCTGAAGGCTCATGGCGAACCAGCATGTAGTTATATGATGCCTCCGGGGCATCTTTGTCGTAGTTGAGACCGATTTTCATGCCTTCGACTTCACGCTCATTCTGAAAATAGCCGAGGCCCTGTTCATCCTTTCCTACATGGCAGCTGTAACAGTTGACATAGGTCTGCGAATGACAGACCTGGCACTGTACCTTGCCTATATGGTTAGAGTGTTCCCTTACCGAGCCATGCTCAAGATCCTGGTGGCATTCAGTACAGGCGGATATCTCTTTAAGATGATACCTGCCGGGAAGTCCTTCAGGAGCTGCAGCATGCATTTCTTCTGCTTCATGACATGCGACGCAATCCATATCATATTTGGAGACATGTACATCGCCCTGGCCCCGCATGCCGTAATACTCATTTCCCACCCTGCTGCCATGACATGCAGTACATTGGTTAAACGGATCTGAACGTTTCTGGAAAATATGACCGTTGATGAAACCCTTTTTAGCGGACTTCGGTCTGCTGACATGGCAGCTGCCACAGTTATTGGTATGACAGGCCGCACAATGATTTTTTCTGGCCTCGTTAATTTCCGGCCATTTATTCATATCCGAACGGGCTTGCAGGACCGTTATGAATGTCGAGAGAGTTGTGTGCAGGGAGTTTTTTGCTGTAGCTACAATTTCTTCGTGGCATTCCCCGCAGGTAGCCTCCGGGTTATTCGCGGCAGGGTAGGGATCCAAACCCGCATGCGCTGCCTTTTTATCATTGGCAGTCGCATTACCGCCATGACAGTCTGTACAGTCAATTTCACCATGCTCGGTATCAAGAAATTCTTTGGAAACCAGAACTTTTTCGAATGGTTCCAACGGAACCACAGCGCCGCCTCAGCCAGCTCCTGACTGCATTGCTGATTTGGCCCCTTTCTGTGCTGCTATGTTCTTTTTAAGCATTTCTTTGTCCAGGTGGCAGGTCACGCAGCCAGAATCAGCTGCTTTAACGATTTGGACATTCGCTCCTAGAAAAGCGCATAGGACAATTGTGGCAAGTAAAATGGTTTTCCTGCCAAGAGTTTTTGATTTTAGCATTGATCACCCTCCATTTTTTTATCTGCCCCTAATAGCAGGTTAATAATCATACAGAGTTTACTAGGTATTAATACCTAGTAGTTTAGCATGCATGGCGAACTCTGCATATGTGGCAAATTGTCGCAGCAGGAAATTCCAGGCTCCTGTTGAATGCGTCTGCCTGTAGTAATTCCTTCAGGACTTAATGAACCATTATTGGTCGCATTCTATTTGATGAGTTGGCGCGGTCGGAAAAAGTGATTACTAATAGCCCACCTCCCTGGACTTCTATGAGAATCATTCTTAATTTTTTCTATAGATAGAGAAATCCATATATCTCAGGTTGAATGTTATTCTGCCTGGAATTTGGTTATTTATAATAAACCCGCTTTCTGCAATATGTAGTTAAAAAGGAGGTGTACCATGAAAAGTTTAGATTATTGTTGTGAAATGGATAGGGAACTGTCCTCATGGCGCAACAAGGTCCATGAGGTATCAGAAAAACTTGATAGTGAACCGTCAATCAACAAGTATAAACTGCAGCCTCATATCGAGGGTATCCATATCCTGCAGACCGAGCTTGACGATCGTTTAAGTGAGCTGCGCCGGGAATGCGGTTTTACAGGAAGCAGGCTGGAAAAGAAACCAGCCTTGCCGGAAGATGAGGTCTTCAATTTTCTTGAAATCGGATGTTGCTGTTAAATTTCAAAGGATTTGCCCTTTGGTAAATTTTAGGCAAAAAAAATCCCCTACACCTTGCGGTATAGGGGATTTAAAGAAGAATTCGGCGGCGACCTACTCTCCCACCAAGTCGCCCTGGCAGTACCATCGGCGCAGAGGAGCTTAACTTCCGTGATCGGAACGGGAACGGGTGTGACCTCCTCGCTATTGCCACCGAAAAATTATTTAGCGTTCAGCTTTCAGCACTCAGCTTACAGCTTGAGGATTTTATTCCTGATCGCTGATCGCTGACGGCTGATAGCCTATATAAAAACTTAGATAATTGAATTGCAGGGGTTGAAAATATATACAGCAACTATGAGTTAAAGAATTTAATCAAAAAAATATGGTTAAGCCTCACGGCTAATTAGTACCAGTAAGCTCCATGTATTACTACACTTCCACACCTGGCCTATCAACGTTGTAGTCTTCAACGAGCCTTGAGGTGGGTATTACCCCACGGGATATCTAATCTTGGAGTGGGCTTCCCGCTTAGATGCTTTCAGCGGTTATCCCTTCCGAACTTAGCTACCCAGCGATGCCACTGGCGTGACAACTGGAACACCATCGGTTCGTCCATTCCGGTCCTCTCGTACTAGGAACAGCTCTCCTCAAATATCCTACGCCCGCAACAGATAAGGACCAAACTGTCTCACGACGTTTTAAACCCAGCTCACGTACCGCTTTAATTGGCGAACAGCCAAACCCTTGGGACCTGCTCCAGCCCCAGGATGCGATGAGCCGACATCGAGGTGCCAAACCTCCCCGTCGATATGGACTCTTGGGGGAGATAAGCCTGTTATCCCCGGCGTACCTTTTATCCGTTGAGCGACGGCCCTTCCATTCGGGACCGCCGGATCACTAAGACCTACTTTCGTACCTGCTCGAGATGTCTCTCTCGCAGTCAAGCTCCCTTATGCCTTTACACTCTTCGGTTGGTTTCCAATCAACCTGAGGGAACCTTCGCGCGCCTCCGTTACACTTTAGGAGGCGACCGCCCCAGCCAAACTACCCACCAGACACTGTTCCCGACCCGGATAACGGGTCTGGGTTAGTAGCCTAAGATAGCAAGGGTGGTATTTCAAGATTGACTCCACGACCACTGGCGTGGCCGCTTCAAAGTCTCCCACCTATCCTACACATGATAGCCCAAGCTACAATGCCAAGCTATAGTAAAGGTGCACGGGGTCTTTCTGTCTTGTTGCGGGAAACCGGCATCTTCACCGGTACTACAGTTTCGCTGAGTCTCTGGTTGAGACAGTGGGGAAATCGTTACGCCATTCGTGCAGGTCGGAACTTACCCGACAAGGAATTTCGCTACCTTAGGACCGTTATAGTTACGGCCGCCGTTTACCGGGGCTTCGGTTCATTGCTTTGCTTGCGCTAACAAGTCCCCTTAACCTTCCGGCACCGGGCAGGCGTCAGACCCTATACATCGTCTTTCGACTTAGCAGAGTCCTGTGTTTTTAGTAAACAGTCGCTCCCCCCATTTCACTGCAACCCCCTTCCGCTCCACGTGCGAATCGTATCACGTAATGGGGGCACACCTTCTCCCGAAGTTACGGTGCTATTTTGCCGAGTTCCTTAACCAGAGTTCTCTCAAGCGCCTTGGAATACTCTTCCTGCCTACCTGTGTCGGTTTGCGGTACGGTCACCTTGCTGAATGAATACGAGGCTTTTCCTGGAAGCATGGGATTAATCACTTTATATCCAAAAAGGAATCGTCATCACGCCTCAGCGTTGAATGAGGACCCGGATTTGCCAAAGTCCTCCGCCTACACGCTTGAACCGGGACATCCAACACCCGGATGATCTACCCTTCTCCGTCCCCCCGTATCCGTAACACCAGCAGGGTGGTACAGGAATATTAACCTGTTTCCCATCGTCTACGCTTTTCAGCCTCGACTTAGGGGCCGACTAACCCTGAGCAGATTAACTTTACTACAGGAAACCTTAGGCTTTCGGCGACAAGGTTTCTCACCTTGTTTTTCGCTACTCGTGTCAACATAAGCTCTTGTGGAACCTCCAGCACTCCTTACGGTGTACCTTCTCAGGCGGCCACAATGTTCTCCTACCATCATAAAAATCCGAAGATTTTTATGATCCGCAGCTTCGGTACCATGCTTAAGCCCCGTTGAATTTTCGGCGCAGCCCCACTCGACCAGTGAGCTGTTACGCTTTCTTTAAAGGGTTGCTGCTTCTAAGCCAACCTCCTGGTTGTCTGGGCAGTTCCACCTCCTTTTCCACTTAGCATGAATTTAGGGACCTTAGCTGGCGGTCTGGGTTCTTTCCCTCTCGACCACGGAACTTATCTCCCGCAGTCTGACTCCCGTACTCTAACTTGACGGCATTCGGAGTTTGAATGGGTTTGGTAATCTGGTGAGACCCCTAGTCCAATCAGTGCTCTACCTCCGTCAGTAAACATACGAGGCTATACCTAAATATATTTCGGAGAAAACCAGCTATCACCGAGTTTGATTAGCCTTTCACTCCTATCCACAGCTCATCCAAACAGTTTTCAACCTATAGTGGTTCGGGCCTCCACGAAGTATTACCTTCGCTTCACCCTGGCCATGGATAGATCACCCGGCTTCGGGTCTACCCCATGTAACTAAACGCCCTATTAAGACTCGCTTTCGCTACGGCTACACCTCGCGGCTTAACCTCGCTACACAGGGTAAGTCGTTGACTCATTATGCAAAAGGCACGCGGTCACACTGTTGCAAGCAACATAGTGCTCCCACTGCTTGTAAGCAGACGGTTTCAGGTACTATTTCACTCGGGTCCCCCCGTACTTTTCACCTTTCCCTCACGGTACTGGTTCACTATCGGTCATCGGTTAGTATTTAGCCTTGGGAGATGGTCCTCCCGGATTCCCACAGGGTTTCACGTGTCCCGTGGTACTCGGGGTACCCCTAGGGTGCTTCAGAATTTCGTGTACCGGGCTATCACCGTCTCTGGCCGGCCTTTCCATGCCGTTCTACTATCCCTCAACAATCCCACGTCGGGGCCCCACAACCCCATATACTCCGAAAAGTATATGGTTTGGGCTGGTCCGCGTTCGCTCGCCGCTACTGACGGAATCATTTTTATTTTCTTTTCCTGCAGGTACTTAGATGTTTCAATTCCCTGCGTTCGCCTCATACACCTATGTATTCAGTGTATGATAACCGGGTATTACCCCGGCTGGGTTTCCCCATTCGGAAATCTCCGGATCAATGCCTGTTAGCGGCTCCCCGAAGCTTATCGCAGCTTTCCGCGTCCTTCTTCGCCTACCGATGCCAAGGCATCCGCCGTCTGCTCTTAGTAGCTTAACCATAAGCCTGATTAAATCTTTAACTCAGCTACTGTATTTTCGTAAAAGCTATCAGCTCTCAGCGTATGCATAGTGATCAAAACGACCGGTTATGCACTGAGTGCCAAACGCTCTTAATATTTTTTACCCTACTATTCAATTATCAAAGATCAAAAACAACAACCGGATCAGTTAAAACTGGAATCGCGGCCTGAGACTAGATACTGCCATAGCCTCCAAATTCTAAATTATGAATTCTAAATTTTAAATTAATTCAAAATTCACAACTCATAATTCATAATTAATTTTGTGGTGGAGGTGAACGGGTTCGAACCGATGACCTCCTGCGTGCAAGGCAGGCGCTCTCCCAGCTGAGCTACACCCCCACTTCTAAAGTAAGAATGAAGAATGTAGAATTATGAATGAAAAACATTCTGCACTTTGCATTCTACATTCTGCATTTGATAAACGTGGTGGGCCTAGGTGGACTTGAACCACCGACCTCACGCTTATCAGGCGTGCGCTCTAACCAGAACTGAGCTATAGGCCCGTTTTAAATTGAATATTTAAAATTTAAAATTGAAAATTGTTTGGAATCTTCAATCCTCAATTTCTCAAATCTTCAATCTCAAATGGGCGACAGCCCATGCACCGATCTCTCAAAACTGAATAGTAAAATACAAATGGGGTTGATCTAGGTATGAGCTAGTGAAGCCAGCCTAAACTGACGACCCAGCTATTCATCCTTTAAAAGGAGGTGATCCATCCGCAGGTTCCCCTACGGATACCTTGTTACGACTTCACCCCAGTTACCGACCATTCCTTGGTAGCCTGCCTCCCTAAGGTTAGCTCAACTACTTCTGGAACAACCAACTTCCGTGGTGTGACGGGCGGTGTGTACAAGGCCCGGGAACGTATTCACCGTGGCATGCTGATCCACGATTACTAGCGATTCCAACTTCATGGAGTCGAGTTGCAGACTCCAATCCGGACTGAGACCGGTTTTATGGGATTAGCATCTTATCGCTAAGTAGCTGCCCTTTGTACCGACCATTGTAGTACGTGTGTAGCCCTGAGCATAAAGGCCATGAGGACTTGACGTCATCCCCACCTTCCTCCGGTTTGACACCGGCAGTCCCTCTAGAGTGCCCAGCCGAACTGCTGGCAACTAAAGGCAGGGGTTGCGCTCGTTGCGGGACTTAACCCAACATCTCACGACACGAGCTGACGACAGCCATGCAGCACCTGTCACCAAGTTCATCTAATGACGCACTCTCCTGTTTCCAGGAGATTCTTGGGATGTCAAGCCCAGGTAAGGTTCTTCGCGTTGCGTCGAATTAAACCACATACTCCACCGCTTGTGCGGGCCCCCGTCAATTCCTTTGAGTTTTAATCTTGCGACCGTACTCCCCAGGCGGTGAACTTAATGCGTTAGCTCCGGGACAGGAGGGATCAACACCCCCTATCCCTAGTTCACATCGTTTACGGCGTGGACTACCAGGGTATCTAATCCTGTTTGCTCCCCACGCTTTCGCGCCTCAGCGTCAGTATTCGTCCAGAAAGTCGCCTTCGCCACCGGTGTTCCTCCCGATCTCTACGAATTTCACCTCTACACCGGGAATTCCACTTTCCCCTCCGATACTCAAGCCTGACAGTTTCAAATGCACTTCCACGGTTGAGCCGTGGACTTTCACATCTGACTTAGCAGGCCGCCTACGCGCCCTTTACGCCCAGTAATTCCGAACAACGCTTGCACCCTCCGTATTACCGCGGCTGCTGGCACGGAGTTAGCCGGTGCTTCCTCTGAAGGTACCGTCAAATTATACGGGTATTAACCATATAACACTTCTTCCCTTCTGACAGAGCTTTACGATCCGAAAACCTTCCTCACTCACGCGGCGTCGCTGCGTCAGGGTTTCCCCCATTGCGCAATATTCCTCACTGCTGCCTCCCGTAGGAGTCTGGTCCGTGTTCCAGTTCCAGTGTGGCGGATCATCCTCTCAGACCCGCTAACCATCGTTGCCTAGGTGGGCCGTTACCTCACCTACTAGCTAATGGTACGCAGGCTCATCCCTATACGGTAGCTTTCATGAAGAGGCCACCTTTCCTCCTTAACCCAGCGGAAAAGAAGGGTATCCGGTATTAGCACCAGTTTCCCGATGTTATCCCAAATATAAGGGTAGATTACCTACGCGTTACTCACCCGTGCGCCACTCTACTCGCTTCCCGAAGGAAACTTTCTCGTTCGACTTGCATGTGTTAAGCACGCCGCCAGCGTTCGTTCTGAGCCAGGATCAAACTCTCCAGTTTGATATCCTGTAACCAACTCGTTAAAGCCGGTTATTTTGCAAAGAAAAAAAATAAAAAAATTACTAAAAGACCCATTTGTCTTTACTATTCAGTTTTCAAAGATCGATGATAACCAGGAGCAAAATTCTGCCCGCCAGCCGGTGACTTGATCCTGCCAAAGTACACCTTGTGCTTCCACTATCTACGGCTTAACTTGAACCGATCAGGGAAACTATGTAACTTACCATTTTCAACTGAAATGTCAATTGATTTGTGAACCCGGGAAACCCAAAACCGATGCCCCCAAGGAACGCGGCAACCTATAACCTTAATTGATAATTGTCAATGGAAAGTTGGAACTTTTTTAAAAAAATGAGAAAAATAAATCATACAGCAGAAAACCATATGGTGAATTAATACAAAGAGGGTAATTGGGGATGAACTCAGAGAGAAATGTGATAATAAGCGTTAATTTGAGTTGATATTTTATGAAATCCGATGGAATATTATACCGTTGAGGCACGAAAAGATTGTCGGCCTCGTAGATAGGGAACAAAGTGAGACTTCGAAAGCCCTCTGCCGACAGGTATTTCGCATGTAATCGGCTGATATCATAGGGCCCTGCTGCTGCCTGCGGGACTTTATACGCCTGTATTAGTTTCGTCAGCTTCGTAAAAGTGCTTCGCAGACAGGTTTTCGTACGTAAGCAGCATAATTATAAGGCTCTGTTGCTGACAGAGAGACCTTTCGAGATCTACGTTTATCTACGATGGCATTAAGTTTTGATCCATAAACCATATTATTAGTAAAGGTGGTGTCATGAAAAGAGCTGATTTTCAACGGGTCATTGATGAAGAGAAACAAAGTGTAGAATGTTATCTCTGTGCTCATAATTGTCGGATAAAAAAAGGGAAACGGGGTTTATGCCAGGTACGGGAGAACCGGGATGGGGTTCTTTACAGTCTTGTTTATGGGAAATTAATCAGCCGGAATGTCGATCCGATAGAAAAAAAACCCCTTTTTCATTTATTGCCAGGGTCACTTTCCTATTCCATTGCCACAGTTGGCTGTAATTTTCGCTGTTCCCACTGTCAGAATTACGATATCTCACAATATCCCCGCTTACACAACGGGTCAATAATCGGCAATGATGCAACTCCTGAGGAAATAGTAACCTCGGCTCAAGAGTATGGATGCCAGAGTATCAGTTATACCTATATAGAGCCGACAATATTTTTTGAGTTTGCCTATGAATGTGCCCAACTTGCACATGAAAGGGGAATAAAGAATGTTTTTGTGAGCAACGGGTATACCAGTCCCGACGCAACAAGAAAGCTTGCCCCATTCCTGGATGGCAACAATATTGATCTTAAGGCATTTACCGATAAGTTTTACCGGGAGGTCTGTGGTGCTAAACTTGCACCGGTACTTGAAACAATACGGCTCATGAAGGAGCTTGGTGTCTGGGTAGAAGTAACCACTCTGGTCATACCGGGCTGGAACGACTCTGATAGTGAATTGAAGGAAATAGCAAAGTTTATTAAAGGAATCGATCCAGAGATGCCCTGGCATGTTACCCGGTTCCATCCAACCTTTAAAATGACTGATCGTGGCGTAACGCCATCATCCACGCTGCAGCGTGCCAGGCAGATCGGTATAGCCGAAGGACTTAAATATGTATTTGTCGGTAACATCCCCGGTGAAGATGGTGAGAATACTATTTGTCCACAATGCAGTGAAACAGTTCTTGAGAGGATGGGCTTTTCAATACTGTCGCAGAATTTGGTAAATGGAAAATGCGGTAACTGTGGGCAAGCAATTGCCGGTGTTTTTTCAAAAAGCGTATTGTGACAGTCTTATTAAAAAACTGTATGGCCATTTTCGAAGCTACAACGAAGAGTGATCATGGGTACTCAAATATGTTTTAACTTAGGTGTGAATTTCAGCCATTATGTGAATTTCAGCCATTAAATGTAAATCTTGAAAAAAATGCGGGGTACTTGCATGAAAGCGAGTGAAAGGAAGAAAAACAGGACAGCAGCACCAGCTAAACAAAATCTTCTCAGATCGATTCCCCAGGTTGACGAAGTACTGCAGTGGCTGACTGATGTGATTGATGCCCCGATGTTTTTGAAAAAACAGTCTGTCAGGGAAGAATTGGAGTTGCTGAGACAGAATATTCTGTCAGGCGGGAAGGTAAACAAAAGTGACCTGTTGAGAAAAAAAATTATTGCCCGGGTTCAGAAACGGCTGTTGAGAAACTTGGCGCCGAATTTTAAACGGGTAATTAACGCAACCGGGGTAGTAATTCACACAAATTTGGGGCGTTCAATTCTGCCGTTCAGTGCAAGGGAGGCCCTTGTGGAGGCCGGCACCAGATATTCAAATCTGGAATTTGACCTGGCCACTGGTAAGAGAGGCAGTCGCTACAGTCTTGTTGAGAAGCTCTTATGTGATCTGACTGGGGCGGAAGCCGCCCTGGTTGTAAATAATAATGCAGCAGCAGTGCTTCTTGTCCTTGATACATTTGCCAAGGGCAGGGAGGTTATTGTTTCACGCGGACAGCTTATTGAGATCGGTGGTTCGTTCCGCATTCCAGATGTTATGGCAAAGAGTGGTGCCAAACTTGTCGAGGTTGGGGCCACGAACCGTACGCACTTGAGAGATTATGAAGGTGCAATAAACGAAGAGACAGCCATGTTACTCAAAGTGCATGCCAGTAATTTTAAGATGATCGGCTTCACTAAAGAGGTTTTGGCAGAAGAATTGGTTGAATTGGCAGGCAAATCTGATTTATTGGTCATGGAAGATCTGGGCAGCGGCTGTCTCATTGACATGTCAAGGTATGGTCTCAAAAAGGAGCCAACTGTGCAGGAAACCGTCAAGGTTGGCGTTGATGTGGTAACTTTTAGCGGGGATAAGTTATTAGGAGGACCGCAGGCTGGTCTCATTGTTGGAAAGCGAAAAATAATTGATCGTATCAAGAGCAATCAATTGAACCGTGCTTTACGCATTGATAAATTTACTTTGGCAGCCCTGGAGACAGTATTGCGGTTATATTATGATCATGAGACTGCAGTTGCAAAAATTCCTACTTTGGCAATGCTTACAGCATCTCCGGAAATTATGGGTCGTCGAGCTCATCGTTTATCAAGGAGAGTAAAAAAGAATTTGGCCCGGAAATGCACTGTATCCGTAAGGACAACTGGATCCCGGGTAGGGGGTGGGGCCTTGCCCGAAGAGGAACTGGAAAGCAGGGCTGTAGTGCTTGAACCACTTGATAGAACGGTCAATGAACTTGAAAAGGCTTTACGTACGAATTCACTTCCCGTCATTGGAAGAATTGAAGAAGATAGATATATACTTGATATGCGTACTGTCGGAGATGACGAAATCCCTCTGGTGGCAAATATTCTGCATCAGGTTTTTGGAGTTAAGCCGTAATGGGCCACTGTCCTTTTGAGTGGCAAGTGCAGGAACTTTGCTCCGAGGATTTTAAGCGTTTAAACAAGCAGTTTGCCAAGACTGTTCTTCAGCTTATGCCTTTTGCTGAAGGACCTGTGGTGATCATAGGTTCGACAGGTGACTTTAGTGAAACTCTTCACGCCTTAAACAAACCCAAATACTGGAATCAGTATATTAAACGTGTATTAAGGCGGCGGCGTTCAGCTTTGGCGGTTGAAAGGCCTATTCTTTTTATGCCTGTTTGGAATTCTGAAACTATTATTGGGATAACGGTTGTTGAAGGTATTGATGCACAATTTGCACATGTGCTTTCTGAAGAATGGTTAAGTGATCGCAGTCGCATTATATCCCGTGAGTTTTTTTTACAGAAACAATTGGCCTTTGAACCAGTTACAGGAATGTTTAATGGGTTCCATCTGTATGACACACTTGCAGGGTTGTTATCGGATGAGCAATATGTTCATTTTAAAAGAAATAAAAGAGATATCACCGAGTCGGTTTTAAAAAATGTATCCCTGTTTCTGATAGAAATTCACCCGCGGGCGAACAATGCTGAAAAGGCTCTGAATTATATCGTCAGGGCCGGTTATTATTTGGAGTCGTTTCTTGGGCAGGATGTATTGCACCATATGGGTAATGGTGTTTTCGGGTTTATTGGGCATCATTTAGATGAGGAACGGGCCAGGATATTAGGGGAAAATATTTTAAGCTGGTTCAGGCGGGAGGGATTTAGCCGTATTCATATCGGTATAAACATTATAGAAGGAGGGGCAGATGCAACAGACTCAAATGCGTATCGGGAAGGATCTGTTTGTAATACATTGTTGGAACAGACATGGACAGCGTTAGATAAAGCCAACCGGAGGGGTCCTTTTGCCCTTTGTACCTTTAACTCTATCAGCAACCCTGAATCACACCCGCTCAAGAAAATAAAACCTGCTGTAATGGCAAGGTTCAGAAAACTCTGGGTTGATAACGACAGGTTCGCAATTTTACTCATAAGCCAGGATAGGCAACTTCACGAGAAGGCTTTCCCAAAGCGTTTATTGGCTTTGATCGAGGCAGGAGCAGAGACTGTACAAATTAATGAAAGTGAAATTTTCGTATTTTTAGCAGACGCAGATGCCAAGAAAGCTCAATCCTGGGCCCGTGAATTTAAGAAAAAGTTAACAATCGACCTGGGTGCAACTTATTCAATTGGTATTGCATGTTTTCCCTGTGTTGATTTCAACAAATCCGATATTCCACAAAATGGACGCAAGGCTTTGTTGCACACAGGATTTTTCGGCCCTGATACAGTGACTGTCTTTGATGGAGTAAGCCAAAACATCAGCGGTGATATATATTATAGCGAAGGAGACCTGGTGCGGGCGGTTAAAGAATACAGAAAGGGTTTGGAGATAGAGCCGAGCAACAGCAACCTGCTTAATAGTCTCGGGGAAGTATATGCCCGGATGAATAAACCCAGGAAAGCCAGGCCGTTTTTTAAAAAAATTTTACGTTCAGACCCCAAACATTATATGGGACTGTTTAATCTTGGCATCACCTATCTGACTACTGGAGAAGACGAACAGGCTATAAGATATTTTGAAAAAACCCTGTCAGTCTCCAAACGTGAACGTGGAACAGGTCAGCCAAATGATTTACTCCTGCAACTGAGTAAACTCTACTGCCGCGTTGGTAGATATAACAAAACTATTGCCTTACTTGAAAAAGAAAAGATAATGGCTGAAGAGAGCAGCAAAGCTCCAGGCCGGGATGCATTATTGCGATATCTCGGTGAGGCCTATTTTGCGAAGGGAAAAAATAACGAGGCTATTATGGTTTTGCAGCGAGCCGTCCGGTATAATCCCCATGATGCATATTCATTAAGTATGCTGGGAGAATTATATGCTCTACAAAAACAGGGTGATGAAATTGCATTGTCACTTTGTAAGCAGGCTGTCAATATTGATGACAGTCATTGGCAACATTGGTATCGTCTTGCGAGGGTAAGATATAAGATGGGACAATATGAATTTGCACTTGAGGCCTTGAAAGAATGTTTACGTCGTGAACGGAGAAGTGTGGAGGCCATGAATCTTACCGGTCAAATATATGACAAACTGGGGACAAGATCGAAGGCGAAAGGAATGTTTCAGAAAGTCTTGAAAACAGCACCGGGGCATAAAGCTGCAACAGCGGCCCTGAATATGATGAAAGTAAATTAATAGAAGAGGTGGAAATTGACACACAGGCGTTCAGATAACAGTGAATATGGAGGGAGATACCAGCAGGCGCACAACTGATCTGCAGCATCAGTATTGGCTTGATTATTTTAATGCAGGCGATTCCTGGCGGCTTTTCAGGATTATGGCGGAATTTGTGGAAGGCTTTGACACCCTGTCCGGGCTAAAAGGCCCGGCCGTGTCATTTTTCGGTTCTGCACGTACTACTCCTGAGGATCCTTATTATGAACTGACAGTACAGATTGCCGCTGAGTTGGCCAATCAGGGCTACACAGTAATTACCGGCGGTGGGCCGGGAATTATGGAAGCTGCAAATAAGGGTGCAGCCGAGGCAGGCGGCAATTCAGTTGGTTTGAATATAGATCTTCCCTTTGAACAGGCTCCTAACATTTTTACCAACCTGCCTTTAAGTTTTAAGTATTTTTTTGTGCGCAAGGTAATGTTTAACAAGTATGCCATGGCATTTATATGTATGCCGGGTGGTTTTGGCACTTTGGATGAGGTGTTTGAGGCACTGACTTTGATCCAGACTAAAAGAATAAAACCTTTTCCGGTAATATTGGTTGGTACCGAATACTGGTCTGGTCTTCTTGATTGGATCAAGGAAAGAATACTGTCAACAAATAAAGTGGACAACGACGACATGATGATATTTAATGTAATAGATGACCCGACGGAAATCGTGTCGTACATCAAAAAAACAGTTATTCTCTAATACTTTTTTGAATTTTTTGTGTATTGCTGATCCTATAAGATATTAAATTTCTCTTTTTAGTTGTTACATTAATTGCTGAACTCACATGTTTTTTGTATATTCTAAATCAGAAAATTTTAAGTTTAATTGTTCACCAAACAATATTCAAAGGAGATTTTAGATGGCGCAAATTGATGCCTTTTTCAAGCTTATGAATGAGCAGGGAGCCTCCGACCTCCATATGATGGCTGGTATGCCGCCAATTCTGAGAATCAGGGGGGATATGGAACCTGTCAAGTATAAGGTTATGGGTAACGAAGCCTTGAAGGCTATGCTCTATGAGATATGTCCTGAAGAAAAAATTAAGGTCTTTGAAGAGACAGGTGATATGGATTTCGGCTATGAAATACCAAACCTTGCCAGGTATCGTTGCAACTTTTTTCAACAGAAGAATGGTATCGGGGCAGTATTTCGAGAAATACCGAGTAAAATTCTGACCTGCGACCAGCTTTTGCTGCCAAGTGTAGTCGGCAAACTTTCACAATTGCCCAAAGGTATGGTTGTCGTGACCGGTCCGACAGGCTGCGGTAAGTCGACCACTCTGGCGGCCATTATTGATGAGGCTAACAGGACGCGTAAGCACCATATCCTTACAGTTGAGGATCCCATAGAGTTTGTTCATGTCCCGCAGAAGGCTATTATAAATCACAGGGAAGTGGGCACACATACCAGAAGTTTTGCCGCAGCGTTACGCGGTGCATTGCGTGAAGATCCGGATATTATCCTGGTGGGCGAGATGCGTGATCTCGAAACAGTTGCCCTAGCCATGGAAGCGGCCATGACCGGTCACCTGGTCTTTGCCACCCTCCATACCTTGAATGCCTCAAAAACTGTGGACCGTATGATAGAGATTTTTCCAGCATCCCAGCAGGAACAGGTTCGTTCGACTTTGGCCGATGCTTTGCGCGCCGTGCTTTCGCAAACTCTCTTTAGACGGCGTGATATTAAGGGCAGGGTGGCAGCGCTCGAGATACTCATCTGTACGGCAGCAGTGCGTAACCTGATCAGGGAGGCTAAAACCTTCCAGATACCATCAGCCATGCAGACTGGTAAGAAATACGGTATGCAGACTTTGGATGATGCGATTATGGATCTTTTGAAAAAGACCTGGATCAGTCCTGAAGATGCCTATATGTACTCCACGGAAAAAGCGAAGTTTGTCGGATTTTTGAAAAAGCCACCAATTGATTTTACCGAAGTATAGAATATTCCTAAAGCAGGTATCAGTTAATCTGATACCTGCTCATAACTAATTTTTTGTCTTCTTCAGTAAATGTCAGAGTGCCATCCCTGCCGGTGGTCAAAATCTGTATTCCTTTTTGCTGCAGATCAAAGATGGATTTGTCAGGAAAATTGAATGGATTATTTCGGCCTGCAGAAATAGCTATAAATTTCGGAGCAACTGTTTTAATAAAATCCGGGCTCATTGATGACCTGCTGCCATGATGCGGCGCCAAAAGTATATCCGCCTGTATATTTCTCCTTTCAGATACCAGGGTATTTGCCATTGTGGCACTGATGTCTGCCGGGAAGAGGAATGAATTGTCTGCTGTTTCAAGCCTGAGCACTATACTCATGTCATTTATGTTTGGTCTCTGGGGTCGGAGAAGAGAACGGCGTTCTGTTTGAAGAATATTCAGCCGGGACGTCATTATGCACACATAGAAGGCGTGTCTTGCCACTCTGGAATAATATCTCGTCTGTTGTGGGGAATCTTGATTGCGATGTTCAGCTTGTTGGCCAGGTTAAGAAGCTCCTGATATTCCGGCTCATGACCAGTCATACCATTTACCCATAATTCTTTGGGGTGAAAATGGGTTAATATAAATGCCAGGCCATTGTAGTGGTCTGCGTGGGGATGACTGATAATAACAGCATCAAGATGGCTGAGTTGTTTATTCCAGAGAAAAGGTCCTATTACCCTTTCACCAATATTGAAATTGTCGTTCGCTGCTCCTCCACCGTCAACTAAAATATTTTTATTGTAGGGCAATTGCAAGACAACTGCGGATCCGTGACCAACATCAAGGATAGATACTGAAGTTGATGTGGAGAACTGATTGGAAATTTTAGAGATCGCAGGAACAGCCAGAAGACAGAAAAAAGAGAATAGAGCAATTAGAATCGAAAGACGTTTACGGGTTGTCTGCAGGTGAAACGTCAATATAATGCTAAGAATTAAAATATAGAAGAGAGTAATTTCCATTATTGATGGAGTTGGAAGCCGGAGTGAGGCAAAAGGCAGTGCTGCAAAGAAAGTGCAAATTTTTTCGGAAAGAATAAGGCCGAAACTGCCTGCCTTTAAAAGAATTCCGGCTATAGTCGGCGCCAGAGGGATAAAAAAACTGGCAATAATTCCAACAACAAGAGACCAGAAACAGATGAGAGGCTCTACCAATAAATTGGAAAATGGAGCAACCAACGAGATCCTGTTAAAGTGAAAAAGGAGCAGGGGGAAAGTCCCGAGCATAGCTGCTGTTGTTAGTGCAATTGCAGCAAAAAGCCATTTAAGAAATTTTGTGGGGAATACAAGTTTTGTTTGAGCAGGAGACAATTTTGAAACTCGATCGACTTTTGTGATGCCTGACAAAGAATCAGGTGGATTTTGGAAGAGTATGTAGAAGAGCAAGGGGTAAATAAGGGCTATGGATATAACTGCACTAAAGGAAAGCTGGAAAGAGGCGGTGAAAATTGCTGTCGGTTTCCATGCCAGGATCAGAAGAGCGGCAAGGAGAATGTGATTCATAAGGTTTCCAGGTCGATCGAAAATGATTGCGAAAATGAAGACTGTCGTCATGAGGAGGGCGCGAAGCACCGGGATATTGAAACCTGCAATAAGGGCATAAACGATCAACGGAAGGAGAGCAATGGTGACAGCAATCTTACGTACATTTGCATGGAGCAGGAGCCAGGTTGAGCGTTTAAGCAGCCAGGTTAAGACGGCTATAGTGATAATAGCCAGGAGCCCCATATGCATTCCAGAGATTGCCAGAATATGAATACAGCCGGCACTGATGAAACTCTCAAGTACAGAAGGTGGTATATCGCTTCGGTCGCCGATCAGGATAGCTTTATATAAGCCTCTTGCAGGTTGTGTAAGAGTGTTATCGAGAAAGTTGGCAATGTGATGACGTATACGTTCGGGGAAATAGAGCAACGAGGCGATTTCAAAAAGATGGGCTGGAGATTCGACTGTCTGGACCTTTATAATATTGCCGGGAGAATCTATCCATCCCTTGAGAAATATTGATTGGCTTGCAAGATGTTTTTTATAGTTAAAGGAACCGGGAGTGGAAAATGTGTTCACCGGAGATATTTTTGTTTTGACAAGAAAATGGTCACCCGGCTTCAGTTCATCTGGAATATATCCTTTCAGGGTCAGCAGTATAAGGCCTGATGTCTTTTTGCTTTTTTTTGCCTCATGTTTCAAGGTTGAAGCCTGGTGGAAAGATTTTACCTGCATCAGGAGTCGGGTTTTGGGGCCTGACGGTAAGTTGCTCACTGCCGGATGTTCAGCCAACACACCGTAAAGACTTGCAGTTTGCTGCTCTTTGATTTGATTAAAGATGTGGCTTGGGTTTGCAGGTGGGGTCAAGTGTGCCTGGGCATGATAGTGTCCAATAAGAAAAAAAAGAAGGCCGAGAAGGGAATAGAAAATAAAGCAATGCCATTTTGCTTTAAATTTATAGAAAACAAAAATTAATAATAGCAACAATAATATACTATACAGCTCAAACTGATCCCTTAGTATTAAGGGCCTGGTCCAACAAATACCTGAAGCAAAGAAGACGACTGCGGTTATAAGTCCTGGGGAAAGGGAAAGTAGTTGATGTTGGCGGAATGGGAGCTTTTGCATTGAAATTTTTATTATATATCAGCCGGTAAGCAATCTCCCTTGTAAAATGATTTGTTTTTGTATTCATATATTAAGCTACAGGGTCTGTAATGCCAGATCAACACCAATTGGATGGTAGGAAAGTGCTAGGTTGCAAATGTTGGTTTTTTATATAGAAAGTCAACATTGCCACTGGACATCTTAACCCTTAGTTGTGATTGTCCAAAGTCAATATTGTGGCAAAAAATGTGGAATTACACCTACAATTATTCAATTTCTCTAGTACGGAAAGATTTGAATCAATTCACAAATATAACGACTATGTCTATGTTGACAGCAACGAAATCTTACGGTTTGCAATATTGGGATAAATTTGTTTAACACTCATCATTAAATATATAGAATCCTATTTACTAAATGATGAAACAATAATAATTTCTATTCTTATATTTTAGTTGTCTATGTTGGTAAGAATGTAATCATGCAAGAATCTGAATTTTCTAAAACATATGTCCGGCCAGACAATACAGCTGTATTAACTTGCCCACATTGCGGCGAGCAGAAAGTCATCTTGGCGGATCCATTCAAGGGCTATAAACATAAACTTAAAGTTAAGTGTTATTGCAAACAAACTTTTAAGGTCTTTCTCGAATTCCGTAAAAGAGTACGCAAGAAAACTCATCTGAGAGGAACTTATATCAATCATTCACAAAAGGGCCCCAAGCGTCATCTTGTCATCCTAGATATTTCTGTGATCGGCCTGACATTTTACTGTTTAGATGCACCCATTTTCAAAGTGGGTGATGAGGTTAGCGTAGAATTTACCCTTGATGATGAGCACGAAACTGAAATCAGGAAAGATGTTGTTGTCAGGAATGTTCGCCCAGGAGCCGTTGGAGGCGAATTTGAAATTTCCGATGAATTAGCCGGACCATTGGGATATTATGTTATGTCATAATTTATTGCTTCAATAATACTCCCAATACATCATATGAACTCACCCTTTTTTCTCAAATCTGCCTTTTTATTTCAAGAGTCAAGCTGTCTGCTACTCTTTTGACTTGTGAATCATTCTTAAAGTGTCCAGGTGTCCAGTGGACATGTCAACTCAGTAAAGCATTAAACTTCCACTGAAAAAACCATTCTACGGGTTGGTGTTTTTCCTGAAGCACAATTATTTTATTAGTCCCGGTTCGCTTCTGCGAGACTTATCGAAGTCTGATTTTGAGTCCTGAAAGGATGCTTATCTGCATATGTCAAATTTCGCTTTTATATAGTTTTTGAAACTGCTTGATTTTTTTCTCCACCGGGGATGGAAGAGTGAGAGCATAGTTTCGACAGTACTCGGCAATCATCCTGTGTGTGTTGAAAATAGGTATATTGAGGAGAATATTATTGATGCATTTATCAATATATTTGGGCCTTAATCCCTGGTCATAGAACTCTTTGAGAACCTGGGGGAACATCTTATAAAATGAGGCAGAATCCTGCTCGTAAAGAAGTGCTGCAGGATCTTCACTCAGAGGCTCAATATCAACCGGAGTATCGAGGCCGAATTTCCAGCCGGTCTTCCCGTCATGAAAACCCTCCATCCACCACCCATCAAGGATACTGATATTGGGTATGCCGTTCATGGCAACTTTCATGCCGCTGGTTCCACTTGCCTCCAATGGGCGTTTGGGACTATTCAACCAGGCATGAACACCGGAAACCATCATTTTGGCAATGGCCATGTCATAATTAGGGATGAATACAAGCTTGGCCAATCCATTGCTTCGTTCATACAGCTCTTCCTGTACATCAAGAATAATCTTGATAAGTGACTTTCCCGGCTCATCGGCAGGATGTGCTTTACCGGCAAAAAGAAAATTTACAGGATAGTCAAGGTCAGTGATAATTGAAGTGAGGGTCTTAACATCGTCAAAAATGAGGTCGGCACGTTTATAGGTTGAAAAACGACGGGCGAAACCAATTGTAAAGACAGTCGGGGTGAGCGGAATATCCTCCTCATGCAGATGGGACAGAAAATTTGGTGGATCTATCCAGGTTTCTTCAATCTGGTGTCGATGCATAACAAGCATGTTGTTTACATACTGAATGAGTATCTCTGTATCATGCTGCCATGCCTGCTCGAGGTAGGTGCGAAATTTTTTGTTTGTCAGAAGAGATTCTGCATTAACAAAGACTGCGGGATTCTGGCGCCAACCTTGCAACTCCGGGAAACTGTCAAAAACTTCAGCTTTAGCGTCACTTATCCAGGTGAGATGATGAACACCATTGGTTATGGCGGTAATTTTCTCAGCATATTGCGGGAACTGTTTTTTGGTGACATCACGATGCAGTCTGCTGACACTGTTGACAGCTCTGTTCACCCGCATGGCAAATTGGGTGAAATTATAGAGTGAGGGATTATCTTTATCCCCGGCAAGAAGGCCAAGAATTTTCTTGCAGATTGTACGGCTTAAGCCTGCATAAAGAGATTTTTCAAAGCGGTCATGACCTGCTTTAACGGGTGTGTGTATGGTATAAACGACCTTTTGAGATACTTTTTGAGCCGCTTCTAATATATCTGAATCTTTAACATTTTCCTGATAATCTATCCCAAGGTTTTGTAGGAGATAATCGGCAATGAGGTTGAGTACTGAGACAACACCATGCTGTTCATTAAGATGTATGGTGTCTGCTGTGAGGCCCAAAATGTCCATAAGAGGCATAACCACGGCACCTAACATACGACGCTGTATTGCCTTCATCTGTTCGGAGCTGCTGTCATAAAGATGATTGGAGGCATTACGTATCCACTCCGGAGATTCCGGCAAACTGAAATCGAGGAGAAATTCAGGCACAAAAAAATCAAGATTTTCATTAACCTCGAGTTTCATCCAGACCTGAGCATAGGCCATAAACGCTTTTCCCTGCCCATCAAAGAAGGGGATTTCTATAATGAGTTGCCTATCAGGGTAGTTCGGATTTTTTAACAAATAGAGACTAGGGGTGTCTTCTGGAGACCATTCCGTTGACCAGCTTATCTGGCCCACTTTGGAGTCAACAAGTTGTGAGAAGTAGCCCTTTCTGTAAAGCAATGAAATTGCAGCGACAGGAATATGACATGCAGAAAAACTCTTCAGGGTGTCCCCGGCCAGAATACCAAGACCACCGCCATAGTTGGGGATTTTAGGGGGGCCTTGCAGTGTTTTATTGATAAATGAACTGAGGACAGGATCATTGCTGCCGGTTATTTCATTTTGCAACAAATAGTTTTTAACTGGATTGAAAACATCCAGGTCAGCTCCAATTTCCATGCTGACATAAACTGCAGAGTTGCCGTCTTTCGCAGTAAGTTTGGACCAAACGAGGTCGAACGCCTTCTGAGAAATGCCGAAAAAACTGCCGAAAGGACTTTGGGCGACCATATTGTTGAGCATCGTTTTTTGGTCAACGAGCGTATCGTGATATTGATTTTGCATATCAATAGAAAATTTACGGGTTGTTTTTTAAAGTATTTTCGCTAAATATACGTGAGTATAAAATTACTTAGTACATTATGAAAGGCTTTAATTTTAGTTGTGTGAATTTTTTATAAAATGGATTGGGAGTAAAAAAATATTGAATCTAAAGCAACTTTTCTATAAGGTGCTTTGTGGTTTTTCTAAAAGAATATCGAACGTAGATATTTTGCCGAGCCAAATTGGGCTTGAAAACTTTTCAGGTATTTATATTTTTTTAACGTATTCCATATAGAATAATAATCAGCTAAAGGTTACTATGGAAATAGTTGAAAAAATAGACTAAATGTAAAGAGAATTGTGTAGGTGGTTTTCTATTGTACCTTATGTTGTCGAGATAATATTCCCAAGGGAGGAGAAAATGAGAAAAACATTGTTGTTGGTGCTGATTGTGATAATAGCGTGTGGGCTAGCATTGAGTGTGGGCGGCTGCGCTAAGAAGCAAGTAACTGCTGAGGGAGAAATGGGGGCAGCTACTGAAGAGAGAGCACCACAGCCTGGTGAACCCGGCTATGAAAAAATATATGAAGAGAGTATGGCGGCAAAACAGGAATCGCTGGATGCCCAGGCAGCTTCGATGGATAAAGAACACGAGGTCCTTGAAGGAAGGACTTCTGCACCGTTACTGCCGGTTTACTTTGATTTTGATAAGTCAAATATCAGGCAGGACCAGCGCGTCCGTCTTGAGAAAAATGCTGACTATTTAAAACAGAATGAGGCTGTTAAGGTTCGCATTGAAGGAAACTGTGATGAACGGGGAACCAATGAATATAATATGGCCCTTGGCGAGCGCAGATCAATCAATGCAAAAAAATATCTGGTCACTCTCGGAATTCACAGTGATCGTCTGCATACCATAAGTTATGGAGAGGAAAAGCCCTTACTGTATGGGCATGATGAGTTATCGTGGGCCCAGAACCGAAGAGATGACTTTGTTTTGGCAAAATAACCGGGCCGGCAGCACAATTAGTTTATTGTAAGTAAAAAGAAAATTGATTAAACCGGGATAGGAAGGCGTTTTACGCAACTTCCATCCCGGTTTCTCTATGTGAGCATTAAATCAAGTTGGCATCAAACATTGAAAATGATTATAAGAATGAAAATTGGTAAAAACTTTTTCTCATTGTAATTTTTAGGAGGTATGAAAGAAATGAATTTAAGAATTGGCAGCATTTATACTCTTGTAGCATTGTGGGTGGGAATTGCCTGCCTTGTCAGCTCGAACGCGATAGCTGCAGAAAATAAAGAGATTGTTACAGTCAACATCCAGGAAGTGCTCCTGGGTTCCTCATCCGGCCAGGCTGTAAAAAAGGTTCTCGAGGAAAAAGTTTTAGAGTTCCAGAAAAAATTCCAGACAGAACAGGAAGAAGTTGAGGCTATGCGAGCTGAGATCGAAAAAAAGAGTTCCGTATGGAGTCAACAGGTAAGAGAGGAGAAGGAAAGGGAATACCAGAAAATGGTCAGGGGACTACAGGTCAAGTCTGAGGATGCCCAGTTTGAAATGCAGCAGTTGGAGAAACAGATTATGGAGCCGGTAGTGCAGGAACTCCAGAAGGTTATTGCAGATATGGGTGAAAAAAACGGTTATGCAATGATAATCGATTCCCGTGCGGGCCTACTCTATTTCGATAAAACCCTGGATATCAGTGAATTGGTAAAAAAGGAGCTTGACTCTAGACAAAAGGCTAAAAAACAAGACAAATAAGATATATAAGTGTATTTCTTGAGCACAAAAAAAACCCCGGAATATTTCCGGGTTTTTTTTGTGCTTATGGTGTTAAGCGAGGGAACCTATGGTTCCCCATTTGTTAATTTCCAGACATAAATATTTCCCGCAACGTTGTCATCAAGTGCAAGCTCTGTATTTTCAAATTTTATACAAAATGCCGGATTCTTTCTGTGTAGGGTAACTATAACCCCGGGATGGAGTCCAAAAGAAATAAGTTGATGAAAACTTGTGTGATTATCAGGTTTTATATAGGTGATCTCCCTCTTTCTCCCGGGAGAAAGTTCCTTTAAACTTACTACACTGCTATCTATGGCCTTTCGTTTACCTAAGCAGCATCTTCCCTCGTGGAATTCTTTTCCCGTCAGGGACAGAATTCAGGATGCCCCAGCAGGGTGCAAATTGATTCTTCGACCTCCGGGAGGAGACTGTGTTCAACTTTGCAGGCAATATCTTCCATGTCGGATTGTTTGAGCTTCAGAATACTCGACACCAGAATCTCAGCCAGTCTGTGTCTTCTTATAATGATCTCAGCTATTGATTTTCCTTTATTGGCCAGGCGTATCTCGTTTTGATCCCTGGTAATTAACTCCTGTCGTTCCATGTCATCAAGATCAGCCTCTGTAAAGTCAACAGTACAACGTTTTTTTACAGCCTCGATTGTATTGCGCTGTCTGTCTCCAACAGACCAGATTGATTCAAGAATCTCTTCCTGTGTTTCATTTAGCATGATCTGTCTCCTGTCATAAAAATGGATCCGGTAGAATTAATTATTTATAGAGTAAATCAAATTTAAGTAAAAGTGATTCCTAAGGCAAGGCAAACATAATTGACCAAACTTCCCATCAAAATCGCGTAAATTATCACAGTAACAATTATCAGAGCAGCGGTCTTTTTGCCTCGCTCTTTGAAAAGTACGATTATGGCGTTGATACACGGGGTCAGGAAAGTCATTACAAGAAGATTTACAACAAGCTGCAGGTTGGTGTAGATACCGCTTAAATGTTCTAGTTCAGTCGCTCCTGACTCTCGTCTGATAATAGTTTTGATAAAAACCTGGACACTTTTTTCCGGGAGGCCCATTAAGCTGTTTGTTAAAGGGTGGAGTAACTTTTCAGCAATTTCAAGTCCCCCAATCCTTTCAAATAAAAAAACAAATAAAGAGGCGTAAACAAATATAGGTATGGCCTCTTTGATGAAGAAATAGGTTTTATGGGCAGCTGATTTGATGACCTGCATGGGTTTTGGCAGCCTCATCGGTGGTATTTCAAAGATCAAAGGGGAGCCCTGGCCTGGAAGTATCTTATTTGCCATGAAGCCGGCGATGAATGTTTGCGCAAAAATAATACCGAAGATAGTCAGGGTGGCTGAAAATGGCATCTTGTCCAGGATTACAAACATTACGGCGATGAGAGGTGCACAGGGCATTCCCAGCAGCAGGAGGAAGGTGGCAATGTTTTTTTCTTTTTTTGTGTCAAGGAGCCGGGTGGTAAGAATTGCCATGGTGACACAGGAAAAACCCATGACAAGCGGGATGACCCCTTTGCCGTTTAATCCCATCTTCCTGAAGACCTTATCAAGGAGTATGGATAACCGCGGCAGGTACCCTGAATCCTCAAGAATGCCGAATACAAGGTAAAAACAAAAAAGCACAGGCATGACAAGTCCCAGGGCCAGAAAAACACCGGTTGGCAGAATGCCAAAATCAGGGTCTATAATCATGTCCTTGAAAAATTGATTAGGAATGGGGGCTAGAACTTTGGCGGTCCAGGGGATGATATAACCTTCGAAAACAACCCCGTTAATAGTATCCACTATGAATGTGGCCCCAAAGGTGCCGACAAATAAGTAAATCAGGACGAGAACAGAAACAGCGATGGGAATTCCGGTATGAAGCTGTGTACACCAGTCACCAAAAGTTACAAGAAGAGGGTTTCTCCGGGGTGGTTCAACCTCTTGAATCTCCTTTACGATCTGTTCGGCTTTTTTATTGTAGAGATTCACAAGTAATGCCCGGAACGTCTCGCTTTCACCCATACGGTAGTCAGCTGCCAGGTCCTTGAGTTCCTCTAAAAGCTCAGTGCCGAATTTTTTTGACAGGTATTTTTCTATTGATCTGTCACCTGCTAACAGGAGAAGCCCAATGACTCGAGGGGAGATGTCGGAATTTCTGCAAAGTTTTTCAATAATATCAAGGAAGTTATTTACCCAGTCAGGGTAAATAACAAGTTTCTTGGCAATGCGTGGAGACTTGAGTTTTGTGAGGATCTTGCGGATGCCTATGCCTTCTCTGGCAATAGAGGTGCAGATATCAATGCCCAATAAATCAGAAAGCTTTTCAAAATTGATTTCAATACCTCGAGATGCGGCCTCATCGATCATATTAATATCCAGAAGCATCGGCAGACCGTATTCTGCATACTGCATGGCTATAGCGATGGAACGCTTCATATTTTTGGCGTCAGCCACGAGAAGAATTGAGGATATTGGGTTGAAGGATTTCTGGGGAAGTAGTATATCCCGCGAGACCATTTCATCTTCATTGGCAGAAAAAATTGAGTAGATGCCAGGGGTGTCATAGGCAGTGGCATTTAAAGATTTGATTTGTCCTGCTGTAAGGGAAACAGTCGTTCCAGGAAAATTCTTTCTGTCAGTCTTCTTTTCGCATAGCCATGAAAATAGACTGGACTTGCCCACATTCATATTGCCGACAATGGCAATTCCCGGATTGTCAGGCTTGGAAAACTCGTTGCTTTGATTATGGCATTCAGGGCAGTGCTTCAAAGTGAAATGTTTCCTCAGTTAATAGGTATTATGAAGGAGTAAAAATCTGTCAGGATGACTGGTGATAAGTTTATGGCAAGTACTACCTCAAAGGTTTGTTGATTATGATATACCTAAAGTAAGACTATGAAGCCAGCCTGTCAATATTTTTTTTGGCTTGCTGAATAAAGTTAGGTTGGCCTAATTGTCGGCAGATTTTTTTTTAGTAAATTGATTACCTTTTGTTTTTTTTGAGGAGACTCAGTACGTTGTTTATTCAAAATAACTATTCAGGAAACTCAATGTATAGTTGTTTTGAATAATTCTTCTTACCCGGATCAATCGAAAGTAATTAAATTTACACAGTATTTATTGTATGAATCCATTGGAAATACTCCATAGAACGCCCAAGACGAACTGTGGCGAATGTGGACACCCGACTTGTCTTGCCTTTGCCGCTGCAGTGACAAGAGCTGGGGCAGATATCAACGTATGTCCATATATTAATCTGCAAGGTTTTGAGGCAGCGGTTCTGAGCAGCAAAAAAGATATGGAAGATTTGGCTGGACAGGTTGCTGAGGAGCATGATTGGGCCCTGGTCAAACACCTGCGGGAGAAAGTAAGTAAGGTCAATTTTGGCTCTATTGCCGGTTCACTCGGCGCCGGTTGGAATGAGCATAATCCTGATGTTTTATCTCTGCGTTACCTTGGTCAGGAAGTTATGCTGGGAAAGGCTGAAATATTTTTAAATAATGATGCAGTTGTTGATCCTCGAGACCAGATTCTTCTCTATAATTATGTGCATTCATGTGGTGGTAAAAAGCCTGATGGTACATGGATTGGTATGGAAAGTCTGCCCAACTCCATTTCCAAAATAAGAACATTGGCAACCTATTGCGAAAAAAAAATTGCCAAATTTCTTTCAGGCAAACCAGCGCAGGTATTAGCTGATTTAGGAGTGCAACTTGATGGATATGAGGGGCCGCCGGATCTCGGTTCAACAGCAACTTCCTCACTGATTGTGCCTGTTTTACCCATGCTGCCACAATATCTTCTTTTCTGGGAGGAAGACCTTGAGGTTGGGATAGAGGCCAAAGCCAAGGTGTTATTTGATCATAATGTGCTTGATTTCCTTGATCTGGAATCACTTGTTTTTTCTGCGGAACGTTTTGCTGAAAGGCTTGTGCAATTAGAAAAAAACAACGAACAACAGTAAAATAATTAACATAGGAGTTGCGTGACAGTATATCAAAGCGCATCAGCCTATTTATACGGAAAGGAGTTGTCATGGGAAAACCTGTGAGTATGACTGGATTTGGAAGGGGAACGGCAAGCGGCGGAGAGAGTTCATGGACAGTTGAACTACGCTCTGTCAATCACCGTTATCTTGATATAAGCATTAAGCTGCCACGAAGATTTATAGGCTTGGATGATAAGATAAAAAAAGAGATTTCATCCATACACAGCCGTGGGCGGATCGATATCTTTATTACGTTCAATGACGAAGGTGTTGAATCGACAAAATTAAAGGTTGATCTTGGTTTAGCAAAAGAATATTTAGGGTGCCTTAGAGAAGTAGCCGGGGAACTTTCACTCACAGGTGAACCGGATTTGACTTTGCTTGCTTCATATCGTGACATTATTTCTCCACTTGAAGAAGAGGGGGGGGGCAGAGATATTGGAGAAACTTTGGCCGGACCTTAAGGCGGCTATTATTGACGCCCTGAAAGAATGTCAGAAAATGCGTCAGAGCGAGGGAGGGATATTACAAAAGGATTTATTGGAGCGTTTAGCAACTTTCCAGCAGAAGGTAGATGAAATTGAGCAGTCATTACCAATGATTATTGAGAAAAGGGGGAAGGCCTTGCAGGAACGTCTTGACAATCTTCTGTCCGGGATAGATATTGACCCGGTGCGATTAGCCCAGGAAGTAGCTATTCTTGTAGACAAGTCGGACGTGACTGAAGAGATAGTCAGGCTTCGCAGTCATTTGGAACAGTTTCATGGTTTTCTCAATCTTGATGAACCAGTTGGCAGAAGGCTCGATTTTCTAGTGCAGGAATTTCTTAGAGAAGTAAATACCATTGCCTCGAAGATTAATCATGCGGAAACAGCTCATTTGATCGTTGGCATGAAAAATGATCTTGAGAAAATTCGTGAGCAGGTACAGAATTTAGAGTAGGAGTGAGAGTATGGATGGAAGAATGATTAATGTGGGATTTGGTAATTCGATTGTGGCCAGCAGGATATTAGCTGTGGTTAACCCTCACTCTTCACCCATGAAGAAATTAAAGGATGAGGCAAAACGAAACAATCGGCTCCTGGATGTAACGGAGGGAAGGAGGACACGCTCCATAATTATATTAGACAGTAACCATGTTGTTCTTTCGTCTGTGCAACCTGAAACCATAATGCAGCGATTTGTACCCACATATGTCCAACAAAGTACACCTGTTGAAGATTTATAGGGTTTATTAATGGAAAAGGGCAATTTATTTATAATTTCAGCTCCATCAGGCACCGGCAAGACGACAATACTCAAGAGAGTCATTTCTGAATTGGAGAGTATTGTCTTTTCTGTCTCCCATACTACCAGGGCTCCGAGGATAGGGGAGAAGGAGGGTGTTGACTATTTCTTTGTTGAAAAGGACACCTTTGAAACTATGCAGAAGCAAGGTCTTTTTCTTGAATGGGCTGAGGTGCATGCTAATCTATACGGTACCAGCAGTCATGCAGTGAAAGAATTAACTGAACAGGGAAAGGATGTTATCCTGGATATTGATGTACAGGGTGCCCGCCAGGTGATGGCCAAAGTGAGAGAGAAGGTTTTTTTTGTCTTTATTGCACCTCCCTCATTGCAGGAGCTTGAAAAAAGATTGGCTAACCGGGGAACAGAATCGGAGTCTGTAATTTCAACACGCCTCAAGAACGCACATGATGAAATGAAGAGTCTGGAACACTATGATTATGTCATTGTCAATGAACAGGTAGACCGGGCAGTTGAAGTGCTGAAATCAATAATTATTGCTGAGAGAAGTAGAAAAAGGCGGAGTGTATCCGGAGAGCCTCTCAAGCTCGATTTTTAGGAGTCATATGGCGCATTTTTCTCCAAAAAGATCTCGAAAAAAAGACATACAATCACCAAAATCACACCACCGTTCCATTCTAAACAAAGATCAACTTATTTGGGGAATCCACTCTATTCTTGAAGCTCTTAAGACGTGTCCGCATTGTGTTACAGAAATATTTGTTGAAAAGGGCAGGAAAGGACTACGCCTGGAAGAGTTGTTGGAAATGGCGCAGCAAAATAGCGTTCCAGTTACCTTTGGGACGTCTACAGTAGAAATGACTTATAAAAAATATTCCGGCCCCTTTAGAGCAGGGAAGTTCACAGGGGGTTTCAGCCAGGATTATCCTGCCGGAGCTTACCCTGGATGAGCTATTGGGCAAGTTGAAAAATATTTCAAAGCCTCCCCTTTTGCTTGCTCTGGATTCAATACAGGACCCGCATAATCTTGGAGCCATAATTCGCTCTGCAGTCGCAGCAGGTGTGAACGGGCTTATTCTTCCTAAAGATCGAAGTGCCTCGATCACCGGAACTGTCATTAAGGTATCGGCCGGCGCCGTGTTTCATCTTGACATATGCCGGGTAACCAACCTTGTAAACAGCTTTCAAAGTATTGAAAGAAGAAGGGATATGGATATTCGGGACTGCAAAAGATTCATCACAGGCAGTTTATGAGACAGACTTAACCGTACCTGCATGTCTGGTGATCGGTAGTGAAGGAAAGGGATTGCGGCCGTTGGTTGCTGAGCATTGTGACATGTATATTTCCATACCCATGCAGGGTTCTCTGGACTCTTTGAATGCATCGGTGGCAGCAGGAATAATCCTGTTTGAAACAGTCAGGCAGAGAAACATCTCGTACAACGGTTAAAATGGCCATGACCAATGATAAAGAATTAAGGGGAATAGGTAAACACAATGCTCAACGAACTTAATAAGAGTCAAGAGCAGGCTTGACCACTTTTTACTTAGAATAGTTCATTTGCCACGGCAAAATAACCAATTTTCATAAAACGAAATGGAATCATTAGGGATTTGTATCGGGGCCTCAACCATCAGCCTGATCCGGCTTGCCGGAATCGGGGAAGGTGCAAAGATCGTACATGCGAGCCACCGGGAACATGAAGGAAATCCGCGTCGTGTCCTGGGTGAAATACTCGGCCGGGAAGAGAACCTGTCACAGATGCGAATGGCGGTTACCGGCCGTAAGTTCAAAAATCTGTTGAACCTCTCCGCCATCACGGAGCCCGAGGCCTTGGAGTTGGCCTGTGCCCATATTCTGCCGCCCGATCATCCCTACCGGGTTGTCATCAGCGCCGGCGGTGAAACGACAATGGTCTATCACCTGGATGAAGATGGCAGGGTGCAGAATATCCATTCCGGCAACAAATGCGCCTCTGGAACCGGTGAATTCTTCTTGCAGCAACTGGGCCGGATGTCCATCGACCTGGAAGAGGTGGCGACCATGGCCTTGCCTGTAAATATGCATAAGGTGTCGGGCCGCTGTTCCGTGTTCTGTAAGAGCGACTGCACCCATGCCTTGAACAAGGGGGTGCCGAAGGACCAGGTGATTGCCGGCCTTTCTTATATGATGGCCGGTAAATTGCTTGAGCTGCTGAAGAAGCTGCCGAAGAAAGCGGTTATGCTTATCGGCGGCTGTGCTAAGAATCGTGCCATGGTTCATTATCTACGGGATGAAATTGAGGATCTTTTTATCCCGGATGAAGCTCACTGGATTGAGGCCTTGGGAGCGGCCCTCTGGGCTCGGGATACCCGGAACCGGGTGGCACCGTTTGTTGATCTGCAATCCATTTTCAGAAAACAGCATTCCCGCCTCTCCTTTCATCAGTCCCTGCCGCAGTTTGAGCATATGGTGGAGTTCAAGGAACAGCGGCACGGCATGGCCGAACCGGACGACCGTGTTATTCTGGGGCTCGATGTCGGGTCTACAACCACAAAGGGTGTCATTTTGCGGCGCCGGGACAAGATGATCCTGGCGGCCGATTATCTGCGCACCAACGGCGATCCGATCGGCGCCTCCCGCCGGGTCTATGCAAGCCTGGCCGAACAGATCAAGGTGCCCATTTTTATTGAAGGTCTGGGGGTAACAGGTTCAGGCCGGCAGATCGCCGGTCTGCATGCCATGACCGACGGGGTGATTAATGAAATTATTGCCCATGCAACAGCTGCGGTCTTTTTTGATCCGCAGGTGGACACCATTTTTGAGATCGGCGGCCAGGACGCCAAATATACCTACATTACCAACAGCGTGCCCAGTGATTATGCCATGAATGAGGCCTGCAGCGCCGGTACCGGTTCGTTTCTGGAAGAGGCGGCCAAGGAAAGCCTGGGCCTGGATGTTACCGAGATCGGCAGTACGGCCATGCAGGCGGTAAAACCGCCCAATTTCAACGACCAGTGCGCTGCATTTATCGGCTCGGATATTAAAGGTGCTGCCCAGGATAACATTCCGACTGACGATATCGTCGCCGGCCTGGTCTATTCCATCTGCATGAACTACACCAACCGGGTCAAGGGAAACAGACCGGTGGGCAACAAGGTCTTTATCCAGGGCGGGGTCTGTTATAACCGTGCCGTGCCGGTTGCCATGGCGGCGCTTACCGGCAAACGCATGGTGGTGCCCCCTGATCCGGGCTTGATGGGCGCCTTCGGTGTTGCCCTGGAAGTGGAACATCGTTTGGGAAGCGGCCTTATGAAGGCAGGGGCTTTCGATCTTACCGAACTCAGGAACCGCGAGGTCAGCTATGACAAACCTTTCCAATGCAAAGGCGGCAAAGAATGTGACCGGCGGTGCGAGATTGCCAGGATACGAATTAATGACCGGGTTTATCCCTTTGGCGGTATCTGTAACCGCTATGATAATCTGGTCCACCGCCGCAAAATAGACAGTACGGGTTTGAATCTGGTGATCAAACGAGAGCAGCGTGTTTTCCGGGACCTGGCTGTTGACGATCCGGCCGACAGCCGACCGACCGTAGGCATGAACCGCTCTTTTCTGGTGAACACCTATTTCCCCTTTTTCAATACCTTTTTTTCTGAATTAGGTTTCAGGGTGGTGCTGCCGTCAACAATCGATCCGGCCGGAGTTGACCAGCAGGGCTCGGCCTTTTGTTATCCCGGTGAAATGGCGCACGGTTATGCCGCCAGCCTGTTGGCCCTGGAACCGGATTTCTTTTTTCTGCCGCATTTGAAGAGTATTCCCGGCAACAATGACGGCCGTACTTCATGCACCTGTGTCTTTGTGCAGGGCGAACCTTTTTACCTGCAGACCGCGTTCCCGGGCTTTCAGGAAAAACCGGTCCTGTCGCCTTTGCTTAATTTAGCCGCAGGCATCGAAGCAAACCTTCCCGCCTTTATGGAAACAGCGCGCCGGTTGGGCGCGGACAGGAAACAAGTCAAAAAGGCCCTGGCCGCAGGCGCCGCTGAGCAGGAAACCTTTTTTAACGATATTCAACAGTGGGGTAATGAGGCACTGGCGGCACTGGCGGACTCCCCGGAGCGTTTTGCCGTGGTGCTGTTCGGCAGGTCTTACAACGGCTTTACCCAAGCGGCAAATAAAGGAATTCCGGCCAAGTTCGCTTCCCGGGGCTTTCAGGTTATCCCTTTTGACATGCTGCCTTTTCAAAACGAAAAAATTGCGCCGGACCATAATATGTATTGGGCCACGGGCAGTATGATCTTAAAGGGAGCGCAGCTTATCAAAAAACATCCCGGGTTGTTTGCCACTTATATTACCAATTTTTCGTGCGGCCCGGATTCGTTTCTCATCGGCTATTTTCGCGACATTATGGGGCGCAAACCCTCGCTGACTCTGGAATTGGACAGCCATACCGCAGATGCCGGCCTGGAAACCAGAATCGAAGCCTTTCTGGATATTGCTCACTATTACCGGCAACTCCCGGATAAGGCCTTGCCGGCCCATACGGCAAAACCGGCATATAGGCCCGCTGTTTGGGAAACACAGGCCGGCCGGCCCGGCATCCGGACCTCGGCGGGTCATTGGCTGCCGCTGACCGCCGAACAGGTCAAGGTCATCATTCCGGCCATGGGCCGCTACGGTACGCCGTTGTTGGCAAAGGCCTTTGCCCGTATCGGTGTCCGGGCCGAAGCGCTGCCCGCGGCTGATGAAGCGGTATTGAAACTGGGACGAGGCAATTCCAGCTGCAAGGAATGTCTTCCCCTTCAGACCACAACCGGATCACTTCTCCACTATCTGGAAAGGCGGTCGCCCGGCGAGGTTACGGTATTTTTCATGGCCAGTTCCGAAGGCCCCTGCCGTCTCGGTCAGTACCATGTCTTTGCCAAACGTGTCCTCGAGAAACACGCAATTCCCCGATATTGCCGTCATGTCACCGAGTTCAATGAACGGTTACGGCGGGCTTGGCGACCGCTTCACGGTCGCCGCCTGGCGAGCCCTGGTTATCGGCGATCTCTTTGATGAGATGTGGGCCACTATCCTGGCCGGTATGTGGACTGGCTCATTCGACACCGGATCGAAGGTGAACGGAATCCGGGCTTCTGGATGAGGTTGTTTGTGAAAAAATTCTTTGAGCGTCGGATCAGGAAAAAATTGGCGCCGGCAGGCCTTTTTTTTCATGAAGAAAACGCGGCAGTAGAACCTTTGATCGAGGCAGGGCGGAAATATATCTCGCCTAATTTTACCTGCGAGTCCATCCTGACAGTCGGTTCGGCCTTGCATGAAATTCTGCATCCGGCCTGCGGCATCATTTCCATCGGTCCATTCGGCTGTATGCCCTCCCGGGTTGCGGAAGCTATCTTAAGCGAGAAGTTTACCACTACGGCCAAAAGGGAGCTGGTGCGGAAAAACGGTCATCATGGGGATTTGTCCAGGTTATTGGAGCGGGACCGCAAATTGCCGTTCATGGCAATAGAAACGGACGGTAATACTTTCCCGCAGATCATCGATGCCCGCCTGGAGGCTTTCTGTCTGCAGGAGCCAAAGACCGGGACCAGGGCCTTGCCTTGCTTGAACGGGAATTCCAGGCCGTATTGCAGGTGATCGACCAGGGCTGGTTGAAAATTGCCGGTCAGCTTTCCAGAAGCGCCGAGGCGTTAAGCCGGCTGCCGCTTAAATCGTTGTATGAGGAGATGCCCAAACTGTCTCTCATTGGTGAGATTTACGTGCGGCATGATCCCATTTCCCTGCAGCGTCTTGTTGAACGGTTGGCGGACCGCGGTTTCATCGTACGCACGGCCCCGAACAGCGAGTGGATCAAATATGTGGACTGGCTCATCCGGCACCGGATCGAAGGCGAACGGAATCCGGGCTTCTGGCTGAGGTTGTTTGTGAGATTCTTTGACCGCCGGATCAGGAAAAAATTGGCGCCGGCAGGCCTTTTTTTTCATGAAGAAAACGCGGCAGTAGAACCTTTGATCGAGGCAGGGCGAAAATATATCTCGCCCAATTTTACCGTCGAGTCCATCCTGACTGTCGGTTCGGCCTTGCATGAGATTCTGCATCCGGCCTGCGGCATCATTTCCATCGGTCCATTCGGCTGTATGCCCTCCCGGGTTGCGGAAGCTGTCTTAAACGAGAAGTTTACCACTGCAGCCAAAAGGGAGCTGGTGCGGAAAAACGGTCATCATGGGGATTTGTCCAGGTTATTGGAGCAGGACCGCAAATTGCCGTTTATGGCAATAGAAACGGACGGTAATACTTTCCCGCAGATCATCGATGCCCGCCTGGAGGCTTTCTGTCTGCAGGCCCGTTGGGTTCACAACATGATGCAGGCAGACCAACCCTGACGGCATCAGTGTTTTCATCCAATCGGAAACACCTACAGAGGTTATGCACTTATTATACGAATTCAGGTTAAGAAAATTCGTGACCAATTGCATAAATCTCAATCAGAAGAATTTGCCATGATGATCGGCGTTAGTGTCTCCACTCTCCAAAATTGGGAACAGGGTCGCCGCAGACCTGAGGGGCCAGTTCGAGCGTTACTGCACGTTGCAGCAACTAACCCCAAAGCATTGGAAGAAGCTCTAACCGCGTGAATATAAACTCATCACCTCACTTACCTTCTGTTGAAGAATTTTTTTGAATGCTTTGGATGGTGCTAACCCAAGCAATTCAGCAATATAATCCTGTATGGTTTGCTCGACCTTATCAGTGAGGTCGTGGGTGCTGCTCTGTAATCCCTTGGCCATCATTTTTTCTTCAAGTTCAGATAAAATAATAGCCTCTATCATTCTGTAATTTTCTTTGTCATGCAAAAGTACTGTTGCCCAAAGGAGTTCTTTTGTGGATGGATTGATTTTTCTGTCAGCCGGCCAGAAGGAATAGGGAGTTTTTATAACACCTAATTTTTTTATCATGGCGGTTTCAAACCGGTTGCGGAGAGGATAATCTTCAGGAATACCACCGTTTTTTAGTTCAGAAATCATTTGGTCGAACATAGTTTATACCTTCGTATCAGGCAGCTATTTCTTTTCTTTCTCTTCCAGTTTTGCCTTGAGAATATCTCCAAGTGTACTCATCGGGCTGCTTGTAGCAGATTCCCTGTGTTTTGCTTGAAATTCTTTTATATCTTCTTTTTCGCTGGCAGAATCGGACTCCTCTGCAGTCATTTCGCCAACCAGGGCCAGGGATAAACGTTTCTGTTCCGCATCTATATCCTCTATCTTCACTTCAACAGTTTGGCCTTCATCTAAAACTTCTTTTGGATGGTTGATCCGCCTTCCCCCGCCGAGTTTGGAAATATGGATTAGACCATCAATACCTTCTTCAAGATTTACAAAAGCGCCGAATTTTGTCAGCCTTACCACAGTCCCTGAATGCGAGGAACCAACAGGAAGTTTCTGTGAAATGCTTTCCCAGGGGTCGGGAAGAGCCTGCTTAAGACTGAAGGAGTAACGATCATTTTCCCAATCAAGCTTAAGGATTACTACTTCAACTTTCTGCTCTTCTGTGAGTATTTCCTGGATATCTTCAATCCTGGACCAGCCGATCTCAGAGATTGGAATAAGTCCTTCTATGCCGTCAATATCCACAAAGGCTCCAAATTTCTGTATTGAGGTGATTACTCCCTGTACAGTCATGCCTTCCTGAAGAGTTTCCTTAAGGGTCTCACGTTTCTCTTCTCTTTCCTCTTCTAAAATAATCCGACGTGAAAGGATTATATTTCGACCATTTTCTCCGTACTCTGTAATTTTAAAAAGCATATGCTCTCCGACATAATCTTCAGCGTCGGAGATACGCCGTATATCCATTTGTGAGTAGGGGCAGAAAGTTCGGATTTTGCCGGCAACAGTGACTTCAAAGCCGCCCTTTAATCTCTTTTTTGATAAATCCTTCCAGGGGAATCCCGTTTCGATAAGCTTCTTCGATGTGGGCGAGTGATGTTGAACCGCCACCAATTTTTGTTGTGAAAAGCATTTCATTGTGAGCGGAAGATAGGAAATATACTTCGATAGAGTCGCCGGTATTGACGGTAACATCACCTGTTTCATCTTCGAACTCCTTCCGGTCAACAAAGCCTTCACTCTTTTCACCGACATCAAGAAAGATGGAATCCTGAGAAACATCTACTACAACTGCTTTAATTTTTTGGCCGGGTGTAAGTTGCTTTTTAGCAGGTCCATCATCTTTAAATAAATCCGCAAAACTTTCATGATTAGAAAAATCGTCTGACATAAGATCACCTTAATATTTATTGAGTTTAGGATCAGAAGTATAAGTTTTGATGTGGGTATTTACCTTTTTGGGTTTTGAGAATCAGTAGACATTCATAAAGTGCTGTGTACTGCCAGAGAAAGGTGTCTGTTTTTATCTGAGAAAACAAGTCTTTTTTTCTTAAGATCAGCAAGAAAAGTAAGAATTTTTTGTTGAGAGATTGTTGGGAATTTTTCAGATAATTCTTTCTCTGTTCTTATTTGCGTGCAGAATAAGTAGATTTGCCGTGATGTGCCTCTCAATCTATGGTTTAAAACCGTGCCGTCAATTAATTCTTGGCGCATAAGCAGGAACTCACCTCCATCCCTATAGTACAAGAGTGGCTTGTGCTGTGCGTTTGCCTTTCTCTTTTCGTGGTATTCCTGCCATTTTTTTATTTTGAAAAAAACCGGCTTCCATATTTCTTTTTGGTGTGTACGGTCTCCTCTGTAATCCTGCACAATGAGTTGTAATTTTTTAAGAGTTTCTTTTGGAAATATTTTTGTATTATTTGCATGGTCGACGATAGCCTTGATGCCAAATTTTTCCGGGGCAATATAAACAGGACTGTCATGTCCCAGGAAAAAAGCTGCGCTGGTTAACGGGCTATATGAAAAAACATAATCCAGATTCTTAAGGGTTTCATCAACTTCAGATTGTGTACTGCCGGGAAATTGAATAATCAGGTTTCCTTCCAGTGCAAGAGAATGTTCTTGAGCAGCCCGCATGGTTGCAATATTCTCAATGACGCTGACCCCTTTTTGCATTCTTCTTAAGAGGCTGTTGCTGAGTGATTCAATACCCACTTGTATTGTCGAAAGTCCCCCGCGACGGTAGAGAGAAAAAATGTCATCAATAGATTTTTTTTCACCGATAGATCGAATTTCGGCAAAAAAGTTGAAATCAGTATGGAGTTCACTTGTCTGCGTGAAGAAATGTAAAGATTCCTGCGGGGGTATCATGTTGTCTGTAAATGTGAAGTCAAGACAACCATACCTTGCGGATAGCGTTATAACTTCATCAATCATTTGCGAAGCTCTTTTATAGCGATATCCGCACCACTGCAGATTAAGATTACAAAAGGTGCATTTATTCCACCAGCAACCGCGGGAAAATTCAACAGGAAGAACCGGGATAAACGGTTTGGCAGGGAACCATTTTTTCTGGTCTGAAAAATAATCATCATAATCCGGGACAGGAAGTGCCTCCAGTGAAGACAATTGGGAACCAACAGCAGGATCATTTAAGTTGGAATGATGCAGTGATGATTTTGCAGAAAATATATTCTGAGGAAGTTTGTCGCTTCGCCCGGTAATGTACCCGCAAAGTTCCAACAATCCCTTTTCCCCTTCACCTTGGATGACAAAATCTACGAAGTCGAATGCATCAAGGATAGATTTACCCGCAGCAGCAGCACATGACGACCCTCCAAAAACGATTATTATATGAGGAAATTTTTTCTTAATTGAACTGGCTGCAGCAAGTGAGGCAAGGAGTTGATTGAAACAGACAGAGAAACCTGCAATTGTATATTGTGACCAGTCGCAACCGTTAACCCAATTTTCGAGCCGGCTCTCTACTGTTTCATGTATCTGGTTAAAATTAAATAATGTATTAATTGGGGGACCAGCTTTATGCGCATAGTTCGTTGCCAGTGTTTCACAAGTGTTCCTCTGTTCAGGAAAGACAAGGGGCCCATACAGTGATTCACTGACCCATGCATTCCGGCTTATCCAGTGATACAATTCCGTCCCCAGAATGGAGGCAACCTCCAGATAGGGATGTTCTGTGTCAACTGCAAGCCAATCGGCTCTGGTTTCAAGATAAGCCTTTAATGTGCCAAGCTGTATGGATGGCCTGTTAAAAAGGGGCCACGGCATGGATATTAAATTGATTTTTATTGGAGAATGTTTGGGAGTAGGTGTTTTTTTTGAGTCCAAAATCAACTCTCAGGAAGAACAGTTAATACTGTTTAATAATTTCAGTGTCGGCCGGTGGTGTGAAAGAAAACAGATTTTTTGTGATTTTGCGGCCGCCGTAGGAGTCGGAATCAATTTGTACATTCTCAAAAAAGAGATCAGTGACAGTATCAAAATGGTCAACAATCCGTAGATGTTCAAGCAGGAAGGTTCCATCAGTGATCCAGGCATATATGGATGATACATGCGGATGTGTCGATTTGGGGACAAGTTTGATAAGGTGAGAATTGCCCTCGACGTTTTTAAAATCAGGTTCAACAATATCAAAATCTTTCAGTATGTCTCCTGTGCCCGCAAAAAATGAGTAAGTGACATCTGATTGCAGGTAGTCTCGTGCATTACTAATTATCATTTGATTATTTTTTTCAAAATACATGGAGATGGATTCCCCATCGCTTATGAGAACCTGATGATCAGGTGCAATATAATCCCAACGCAATCGACCTGGCCTGAGAAATATCATGGAGCCTGAGCCTTGCCGTACACGCCCGCTGAATTTTATTGTTGTTGTTTGAGTAAAATCAGCCACCAGATTTGTAGCTTTTTCATATGTGCTTTGCAGTTTTTGAGCAATCTCGATCGAATCCATTGGTTGAGCCGCAATCTGTATTGGTAACAGAAATAAGCCTGCAAACAGCAGCATGGTGAAGATTCTGCAGATAGGTCTCTGTGTGATCACAGAAAGTAAACAGGTTAAAAAAGAAGAAGTCATTGTTTATCAAACCTTTTTTAAATTAATATGACGCCCGAATATTTTTTCTGCAGTAGTGATTGCTGCTTTCGTAATATCTGAAACAAAATACTTGTTTGTGGTGTCATACTGAAGAGTTTCTTTAAAATCAGGATTTTCATCCAGGTATGTTTGTAAAGTTAATGCAACCTCTATAGAGGAGTCAACCAGCCTGATCCTTTTTCTGCCCACACGATGTTGAATAAGATCTTTCAACAGGGGGTAATGTGTGCAGCCCAGCACAAGTGTATCTATCTGTTTTTGTTTCAGTGGCGCCAGATATTTTCTTAGTATCATTTTGGTCTCACGGGCATTTAGCCAGCCTTCTTCAACAAGCGGGACCAGCAAAGGACAGGCTTTGGAAAAAACTCTTAGATCGGGAGATTTTTGTTTTATTTTTTGAGTATAAATTCCACTGCGGATAGTGGCACGAGTGCCAATAACACCTATGTTTCCTGATTGAGTAGTTGCTACTGCACGATTAACTGCCGGCGAGATGACTTCGAAAATTGGGACATCAAATTTTTGCCGGAGGACTTCTGAGGCAACACTTGCTGCTGAGTTACAGGCGATGATGATCGCTTGAGCACCGTGACTAAGGAGAAACTCTGTATTATTGATTGAGTATTCAATAATAGTTTCAGGGCTCTTACTTCCATATGGAGTCCTTGCCAGGTCCCCATAATATATAATTTGTAGATCAGGAAGCAGAGTTTCCACGGCACGGGCAACAGTCATGCCCCCGACTCCTGAATCGAAAATTCCAATCATGATTGTACTGAAAAGTATTAATTTATGGATTTATTTTTTTAAAAAAATATATTCTCGATACTATTGAAACGAAGATAATTCAATTCAGGAAAAAGTGTGCTGCTTGCAACCCTGAAATTGCGTAAATACAACTTTACAGAGATTCTGTCCAGATAACTGTTGATATTAATTACTTGCAAGACTTTCTGTTTTAAAAAATTAAAGAAAGATACAATTGGGTTTATTGCCGGCATACGTCGGCAATAACCTTATTTTATGATGAAAAAAATATTTTGTTGCGTTGACAATAGCGTGGATCGAAATTAATATTTGCCACCGAAAGGATATTGGAGAGTAATATTGAAGAAGAATTACCACATGTGAAATGCGTTCCCCTTGAAGCCGGGGAATATATATATGAACTGGAGTATATGACAAAATGCCAATATATGAATACGAATGCACATCCTGTTGTAAAGTTATTGAAGTTATTCAGCGTATGACAGAGAATCCATTAACAAACTGTCCTGATTGTTCCGGCCCGGTAAATAAACTTGTGTCTAAGAGTTCTTTTCAACTGAAAGGGGGAGGGTGGTATGCCGATGGTTACAGCAGCAAATCCTCCAATGGTTCAGGTTCAACCTCTAAAGACAAATCAACTAAAGATAAATTAACAAAAAACACATCAACAAAGGCCGAGAAAACTACAAGCCGTTCTTCTGATTCTGCTGCAACCACTAAAAGCAAAGCAGACTGTTCCGCAACCGCCTGACAATTTTATTCCAGTGAAAATTTAATAGGACTGATTTTGCAGGGAACTGTTGCAATCAGGGAATGATCAGCATGGCATCCCCATAACTGTAAAAACGATACCCAAGTTGTATTGCCATCTGATAGGCCCGGAGTATGTTTGACCTGCCGGCAAGTGCCGCAACCAGAAAGAGAAGTGAAGATCCGGGTAAGTGAAAATTGGTAATTAAAGCGTTGACCACTTTAAATTCATACCCGGGATAAATATAAAGCCCGCACCATCCCTGTTTGGCCTCTACCTGTCCATCCTCATTAGCTGCAAATTCCAGAGTTCGTACTGTGGTTGTTCCCACAGTCCAGATTTTTTTCCCGGCTTTTCGTGTTTGATTTATCAACTCTGCTGTTTTCGCACTGACCTCTACATACTCTTCGTGTATTTTGTGTTGACGTATGTCTTTTACTCTCACGGGTGCGAAAGTGCCGTATCCCACATGAAGAGTGATAGGTGCTATTTGGATGTTGCGCTCTTCAAGGTTATGGAGCAGTTCTTCTGAGAAATGCAAACCTGCAGTTGGTGCAGCAATTGCGCCTGATTTTCTGGCAAAAAGAGTTTGGTAGCGCCCACGGTCATCGGGGTGATCCCCCTCATCTCTATGAATGTATGGTGGCAGGGGGACCCTGCCGCATTGCATCAATATTTCTTCAGGACTTTCATCATTGACAGCATAAAAACAGAGTTTCACAATTGCTTTCCCATCTGTAAGAAATTGCAGGAGTTCACCCTCAACTGCCGGACTGAAAAAAAGTCGTGATCCCACCTTGGGCCTTTTGGAGCTTTTCAGCAAACCTGTGACGGTAAGGCAATAACCCTTTTGGGCAACTGCCTGGCCAGTGGGTTTTTCCATCATGTCAAGATTATTAAAATCAGGGTATTCCAAGAGAAACAATTCAATCTTTCCGCCGGTGTCCTTCCTCCCCTCAAGCCGGGCTGGAAATACTTTCGTATCATTCACTACGAGAAGGTCTCCAGGTTCAAAGAAGTTTACAATTTCTGTAAAATTCATGTCCTGCATACTGCCGTTTTTGTTATCGATCACTAAAAGTCGAGACTTGTCTCTTATTGCAGTTGGAAACTGGGCAATTTGATCTGCAGGCAGATCATACTGATATGATTCAAAGTTGAATTCGGAATCCATGTTAATTCAGTGAGTGTTGAGGTAAAAGAAAATTGGTTGCTGTCAGGACGAAAATACCCTAACTTCAGACGTGCTATCTTTTCAATTAGAAACCAGAGGTATACATGTTACTTGTTGCGGCTGCCACTGAAAAAGAAATAAAACCATTAAAACAATTCCTTGCAGATGCTGAGCATTTGGAAGCTCTGGTTACTGGTATGGGGCCCGTTACAACTGCTGCAAATCTTAGCAGCTATCTGGCTCTTCATGGTGCTAATATTGATGGTGTGATAAATATAGGAGTTGGTGGCGCATATCTTGACAGTGGCATAAATCTGCTTGACATATGCCTGGCTCAACAGAGAAATTTTCGGTGATTTCGGCATCTGCATGCAGGATGATATCCTGGATTTTGATTCTGGACTTTCACAGTTGAACACTCACTTTTTGTTTAATAATGAACTTGTTTCAAACTGCAAGAATATTTTAAATGTCAATGACAATAGAATATAAGGTTACAAATTTTGTAACTGTCAACTGCTGCAGTGGCACAAAAAAGCGTGGGGAATATCTACGGGAAAAATTTGCTGCCGGGTGTGAGAACATGGAGGGAGCTGCTGTGGCAATGGTATGTAATACTTTTAAAGTCCCCTGTGTTGAGTTGCGTTGTATCAGCAATATGGTGGAAGACCGTAATACAGCAAACTGGATGCTCGAAGATGCCATTGATGAAATTTGCTGGGTGGTTGAGATCCTTCTGCGGGAATACGCCCCAACAGCGGCTTAATTAGCACACAATTTCTGGTAGCTCTATGAAATCGCTTTCTATTGGATTCTCTCCCTGTCCCAATGATACCTATATCTTCTGTGGCCTGGTTAAAGGGCATATCCCTCATACTGGATGGAGTCTGCAACCGGAAAGGCTTGAAGATGTAGAGACCTTAAACGAGTGGGCGTTACAGGGGCGCCTTGATATAACAAAACTTTCCTTTCATGCCTTTGGTCATGTTCTGGAAGAGTATATTTTGCTGAAATCTGGTGGAGCCCTTGGACGTGGTTGCGGGCCTTTGTTGGTAGCCGGTCAGAAAGTTGCTCCAGCCGATTTTGCAAAAATGACTGTTGCAGTGCCTGGTAAATATACAACAGCTGCCATGCTGCTGAAATTATATGAGCCTGGATGGAAGAATATCGTCATGATGCGATTTGATGAAATCATGCCTGCAGTTGAATCTGGAAAGGTTGACTGTGGGGTCATTATCCATGAAAGCAGGTTTACTTACGAGAGCAGGGGACTTGAACTAATCAAAGATCTTGGATCCTGGTGGGAGGAAATCTCTGGATATCCCATACCCCTGGGAGGAATTGCTGTGAAGCGTTCACTCGGCAGGGACCTCATTGAAAAAATTGATAAGGCGTTAAAAGCAAGTATCATCTGGGCACAAAGAAACCATGAACTTTGCAGCCCCTATATTAAAGAACATGCCCGGGAACTTGAAGACTCTGTCATCAATGATCATATTGGCCTTTATGTGAATACTTTCTCAGAAGATTTGGGAGCAGAGGGAATGGCAGCTATCGAGTTTTTTTTAGAAAAAGGACGTCAGGCAAAAATGTTTCCAGACTTTAAAGACGATACACTGACTATATCATACTAGGATAATGTCAAGGCTTGACTAACGCATCCCGGAGTCTGCGCTTACCTGCTTGCCCTTTATTGCGGCGCAATATTACGCCATTTGATCCTTGACGCAACACTAGGATAATGCCCTTATAAGATTCAGATATATATTAGTGTAGAAAATTATATGGCTGTTTATTCTATAGTTGAATCCATAAACGAGAATAATACCTCAACCTACAAAATACTCATTTTTCTAAAAGAGCCTGAGGGCAAACTTTCCGCTTAAACATTGGCTTGACAAGTTGAGTCATGGTGCTATATATTCCTTTCTTTTCAAAGATTTTTCCCGATTTTACTGAATCGGAGGATAGACCCGTAGCGAATCAATATTTCGGGTCTTTGGAGAGTGCCTATATATCTTAAATTAAGGGCATATTTAGCGTAAATCAGGAATCGAAGGAAGTTTTTATGAAAGTTACAGGTGCGGAAGCAATTGTTAAATGTCTCGAAGAGCAGGGAGTTGAAGTTATTTTTGGATTTCCCGGTGGAGTGATAATCGATTTATTTGACGAGTTGGAGAGATCCAGCATTACCAATGTTCTTGTAAGGCATGAACAGGCCGCTGTCCACGCAGCAGATGCCTATGGCCGAGTCAAGGGTGAAGTAGGGGTGGCTTTGGTTACTTCAGGGCCTGGAGCAACAAATACTGTAACAGGTATAGCCTCGGCTTATATGGACTCCATTCCCATGGTGGTTTTCACAGGACAGGTGCCAACGGCTCTTATTGGAAATGATGCCTTTCAGGAGGTAGATATTGTCGGTATCACAAGACCATGCACCAAGCATAATTATTTGGTTAAAGACCCCAAAGATCTTGTGCCGATTATCCGGGAGGCTTTTTATATTGCCAGAACAGGCCGGCCTGGCCCCGTTCTCATAGACCTGCCTAAGGATGTGGTAATCTCTAAGGTTAAATTTACCGAACCGAAACCTGTTAAAATGCAGACCTACAGGCCAACCTATGAGCCCCATCCTGGCCAGATAGCAAAGGCCTGTAAAGAAATACTGAAGGCTAAGAAGCCGGTGATTTATGCTGGAGGTGGAGTTATTGCATCAGACAGCAATGAAGAATTGACTGAGCTTGCCACCAAGCTGAATATACCTGTGACAATGACTCTTATGGGACTGGGAGGCTTTCCCGGCACCCATAAACTTTCCATGGGTATGCTTGGCATGCATGGTACGTACTATGCCAATATGGCTGTGTCGAAGTGTGATCTTCTCATTGCTGTTGGATCAAGATTTGATGACAGGGTAACAGGTAATCTTGCTCATTTTGCACCGCATGCAAAGATTATTCACATAGACATTGATCCAACCTCGATCAGCAAGAATGTCAAAGTCGATATACCCATAGTGGCTGATTGTAAATATGCTTTAACGGCAATAAACAGGTGGTTTGAGGTTCAGGATGACTTCAACGGGAAGGAACAGGGAGATAAACTTGGTCCCTGGCTGGATGATATTAATGATTGGAAGCGTCAGCATCCTCTGGGATATGTCGAGGAAGGAGATATCATTAAGCCGCAATTTGTGGTCCAGAAACTCCATGAGATGACCAAGGGAGATGCAATTATTTCAACCGAGGTTGGGCAGAATCAGATGTGGGCGGCTCAATTTTATCATTTCGACAAGCCGAGGCATTTTCTCACATCAGGAGGTCTTGGTGTTATGGGATATGGTTTCCCGGCAGCAATCGGGGCCCAGATGGCTGCACCGGACAAAATTGTTATTGATGTGGCCGGTGATGGATCCATCCAGATGAATATCCAGGAGTTGGCTACTGCGAGGCAGTATAAATGCCCGGTGAAGATTGCAATTTTGAATAACGGCTATCTGGGGATGGTCAGACAGTGGCAGGAGCTTTTTTATGATAAGCGTTACGCAGGCACTGACCTTGAAGTTTCTCCGGATTTTGTGAAATTGGCGGAGGCATATGGTGCTGTTGGTTTACGGGCTACCAAGGTTAGTGAGGTTGAGCCTGTTATCAAGGAGGCACTGGCAACTGATAATACAGTTTTTATGGACTTTGTTATTGCCAGGGAGGAAGGAGTCTATCCGATGGTGCCGGCCGGAAAGGCTACCACCGAAATGCTCCTGGCGTAATTTTTTACAAATCAATCCCCAATATGATTGGATAAATTTTAAAAGGAAATCGAAATGAAACATACCATTTCTGTTTTATTACAAAATAAACCCGGTGTTCTCTCAAGAGTTACAGGTCTTTTCAGTGGGCGCGGTTTTAACATAGAAAGTCTCAGCGTGGCAGAAACCCTTGACGCCGGGGTTTCTTGCCTCACATTGGTCACTCGTGGGCCGGATCCTATTATCGAGCAGATAACGAAGCAATTACATAAACTGATTGATGTTATCAAGGTTGTTGATGTCGGTGAGTCAGAATTTGTTGAACGGGAAATGGCGCTTATTCGTGTAAAGGCGGAATCTAACACCCGTGCAGAAGTATTGCGGATAATTGATATTTTTCGGGGCAAGGTTGTTGATGTCAGCCCCAAAAGTTATGCTGTTGAGATTACCGGTCCCCAGAGTAAAATTAAGGCAGTGATAGATATACTCAAGCCTATCGGTATCCAGGAAATAATTCGTACCGGAACTATTGCCATGGCACGAGCCAAGAAATCATAATCAGAAATTAGACTGCATGGAATCTTAGTGGTAGGAGTATGGCTCACTGTCATTCTAAGACGGTTGACCTGCCTAACTTTTCCTTTTTAGAAGGAAGCGCAGGATTATTTTACTGATTTGCCTGCACTTCAACAGGTGATTGCTGCTCAGGTCCGGCACAATGACAAATAATTTTCCCCAAGAGAATATTTTAAAGTCATGAAAGTAGCCCAAATACCCGTTGCAAGGGAAGGATATCCATTTATAGTTTTTGCCGCTTTTGCAACCTTCATATTTGCATTGCTCGGATATGACCTAATAGCATTGATAACTCTTTTTCTGACAGGGTTTGTCATTTATTTCTTTAGGGATCCTGAACGTATCTCACCGGATGATGAAGATGTTGTTGTGGCACCTGCTGACGGCAGGATTATCCTGGTAGAAAAGATTTTTGATGACAGGTTTGTGAACGAGCATGTTTATAAGATCAGCATTTTTATGTCTATTTTTGATGTGCATGTTAATCGAATACCATTTGCTGGAGAGGTGGAGAAAATACAATATGGGCCGGGAAGTTTCTATGCTGCAAATACTGACCAGGCAGGCCTCGCCAATGAACACTGTGGAGTGATTCTTACCACAAAGAAAAACTTTCGCTATGCTGTTGTGCAAATTGCTGGACTGTTGGCACGCAGGATTGTCTGTTGGGTAGAGAAGGGTGATACGATAGAGCGTGGGAAGCGTTTTGGGATGATCCGCTTTGGGTCCAGAGTCGATCTCTATTTGCCTCAAAATATGCAGCTTGAAGTAAGTTCAGGCCAGAAGGTGAAGGCGGGAGAGACCGTCATTGGCTACTTGACGTAATTATTTTAGGGATTTTTATATCATGAATATGATATGATATGTAATTAATTTGTTTTATTATTTGCTTTATAACATAAACCAAAGGCAGAATACATGAGTTGTATTAACCCGAATAATAGCGCTGATGAGCAAGGTAGTCATGGACAACGCATGATTCATCCTCTGCCGTGTTTATTTACCACTGCGAGTCTTTTGAGTGGTTTTTATGCTATTATTTCAGCCATAAACGGCAATTTTTTACATGCTGCTGTTGCAATAATTGTGGCAGGTATTTTTGACGGGCTTGATGGCAGGGTCGCGCGGATGACAAATACCACCAGCACCTTTGGTATGGAATATGATTCTTTAAGTGATCTTGTATCTTTTGGGGTTGCACCTGCTTTACTTGCTTATCTTTGGGCTTTGGAACCGTATGGACGGTATGGTTGGCTTGCTGCGTTTCTCTATGTGGCAACCACTGCATTACGTCTGGCGCGTTTTAATTCTCTTGCTTTGGAAAAGTCACCACAGGATTTTGTTGGACTCCCGTGTCCAGCCGCGGCTGGTATGATAGCTACGACGGTCCTTTTTTCCAGATATCTTGGTGCACCTGAAACGGTAAAGCATATTTCCATTTTGATTTTAGTCTATCTGCTTTCCTATCTTATGGTAAGCAATGTTCGTTACATGAGCTTCAAACATCCGTCAGCTAAAAGAAAAAAGACCTTTCAGGTAACGGTGACCATGGTCCTGCTGATGATACTTGTAGCTGCGGAACCACAGGTGACACTTTTTGTGATAGGTGGTATCTATGTCCTATCCGGCCCACTCAGCACTGCTTACAGGCTATTGCATAGGGCTGATAAGGACGCTGAAGAGCAGGAAAATATCATTTAAACCATAAGATTCACAAATAATAAGTTGGGCTGAATCATGGAGATAGCCGGGATGATTATCCTGGCATTTCCTGTTTTGTTATAGAGATTACAGGCTTTGGGAAAATCGACAGCAGAGTAGCAATTGTATGCTTTTGCTGACACTCTGCCGGCAGAGGTAATAATCATGTCTGAGAAAATTTATATATTTGATACAACATTACGCGACGGCGAACAATCTCCCGGCGCCAGCATGAATATGCAGGAAAAGTTTCGTCTGGCCCAACAGCTCGTACTCTTGAATGTTGATATAATAGAGGCAGGTTTTCCCATTGCATCTGTTGGTGATTTTGAATGTGTAAAAAACATTGCTGATAATATCAAGGGTGTACAGGTCGCAGGTCTAGCACGTTGCTCCAAACAGGATATTGATCGCGCCTGGGAGGCCTTGAAGAATGGGGAAAATCCAAGAATTCATACTTTTCTGGCGACCTCTGACATTCATATGAAGCACAAGCTGAAAATGAATCGTGATCAGGTGCTTGAGTTGGCAGTTGCTTCAGTAAAACATGCGGCAAAATACACATCCAATGTGGAATTTTCTGCTGAAGATGCAACAAGAAGCGATATCGATTTTGTCTGTCAGGTATTCGAGGCTGTTATTGAGGCGGGTGCTACGACAATCAACTTTCCAGACACTACCGGCTATGCATTGCCTAGTGAACACGGTGAACAGATCCTTTATCTTATTGATAATATTCCAAACATTGATAAAGCGATCCTGAGTGTTCATTGTCATAATGATCTTGGTCTGGCAGTGGCAAACTCACTTGCTGCTATTAACAGCGGTGCGCGCCAGGTAGAGTGCACCATTAATGGTTTAGGCGAGAGAGCCGGCAATACTGCCATGGAAGAAGTGGTCATGGCGATCCGTACCAGGTCTGATCAGATTACTGTCCATACTGATATAGTTACTGAACATATCCATCCGAGCAGCCGGCTGGTAAGCACGATTACCGGCATGCCGGTCCAACCCAACAAGGCAATTGTTGGAGCCAATGCCTTTGCCCATGAGGCAGGTATTCATCAGGATGGAGTTTTGAAGGAAAGGACGACCTATGAGATCATGAATCCTGCTGACATAGGTCTGACCAAGGGGAATCTGGTTTTGGGAAAACACTCAGGTCGTCATGCCTTGAAGGACCGTATTGAGATTATAGGGTATTCCCTGTCAGATGAAGAATTGGCAAGAGTATTTTCCAGGTTTAAGGATTTGGCTGATGGCAGGAAGGAAATTTTCGATGAAGACCTGGAGGCCATCATTATGGATGAAATAATCCGGATCCCTGAGGTTTTTGAACTGGTTTCTCTGGGAGTGATGAGTGGCAGCATGAAAATGCCTACTGCTGCTGTTCGTCTTAAGATAGATGGTGTGGAAAAAGAGGGTGCAGCAATCGGTGTAGGCCCCATTGACGCAACGTACCGCGCCATAGCTAAACTCACTGGAACAAGCAGCAATTTGCTCTTTTTTTCGGTAAGTTCTTTTGCCGGTGGAACTGATGCCCTGGGAGATGTGCTTGTCAGGATTGAGGATAACGGCAGAGTAGTGATCGGTCATGGACTTGATCCGGATATCATTACAGCTGCAGGAAAGGCCTACCTTAATGGTTTAAACAGGCATGTGTATTTACAAAAAGAAGCTGAAAAGAAATAATTTATATTTGAAGAAATCAACAAAAATAATAATAAGAAAAATCAACAAATAGGACATAGGGAATAATGGGAAAAACGTATAAAATTGCAGTTATGGGAGGTGATGGTACTGGCCCGGAGGTAGTTGCCGAAGGCTTAAAGGTTCTTAAGGTTGCGGCAAGTAAATTTAATTTCAACCTGGAGTTGACGGACTTTGACTATGGGGGAGAACGTTATATCCGTACCGGTGAGGTCCTGCCTGAAAATGCAGTGGAAGAACTAAACAAGCATGATGCTATTTTCTTAGGGGCAATAGGTCACCCTGATGTGAAGCCGGGCATTTTGGAGAAAGGCATTCTTTTAAGTCTCCGTTTTGCTCTGGATCAGTATATCAATTTGCGTCCCGTTATATTGTATCCCAATGTTGAAACTCCTATTAAGGGCAAAGGGCCTGAGGAAATTGATTTCGTAGTGGTTCGGGAAAATACTGAAGGATTGTATGCCGGTGCTGGTGGAGTTTTGAAAAAAGGTACTGCAGATGAAGTTGCGATACAGGAATCAATTAATACCAGGAAAGGGGTTGAACGCTGTATTCGCTATGCCTTTGAATATGCCCGCAAACGCAACAAGAGAAAACAGGTAACTCTCTGTGGCAAGACGAATGTGCTTACCTTTGCTTTTGATCTTTGGGAGCGGGCATTTTATGAGGTGGCTGAAGAATATCCGGATGTTAAAACAGACTATGCCCATGTCGATGCAACGTGCATGTGGATGGTTAAGAACCCTGAATGGTTTGATGTCATAGTTACAGATAACATGTTCGGTGATATTATCACGGACCTGGGCGCTATGATCCAGGGGGGTATGGGTATTGCGGCCGGCGGGAATATTAATCCCGAGGGATTAAGTATGTTTGAACCCATAGGTGGTTCTGCCCCGAAATATACCGGCAAGAATGTGATAAATCCTCTGGCTGCAATTGGTGCTGCCCAGATGATGATGGACCATCTTGGCGAGACAGAAGCTGCCCAGGCCATAGAGAATGCTATTCGTTGGGTCGTTGCAGAAAAAATGGAAAGTATGTCTGCCGGTAAGATGGGATATGGAACCAGGGAAGTAGGTGACCTGGTTGCAGGAGCAATAAAGTAATTTTGAATTTTGAATTATTAATTTTGAATTAAGTTTTAGTCATGAGTGAGCAAAATAGAAAATATAATGTTGCTGTTGCAGGTGCCACCGGTGCAGTGGGTGGCGCAATGCTTAGCGTTTTGGAGAGGCGGAATTTTCCTCTTAATGAACTGCGGCTGTTGGCATCGGAACGCTCTGTTGGAAAGAAATTAAAATTCAAGGACATGGAGATAGAGGTCGGTCTGTTGTCAAAAGATGCTTTTGATGGCATTGATGTGGCACTTTTTTCTGCCGGTGCATCTCGCTCGCTTGAATTTGCCCCGGCCGCAGCCGCTGCTGGAGCTGTTGTTGTTGATAATTCAAGTGCATACCGTATGGATGATGAGATTCCCCTGGTTGTGCCGGAAGTGAATCCTCATGCTATTGCCCAATATACGAACCGGGGAATTATTGCCAATCCCAACTGTTCCACCATCCAGATGGTTGTGGCATTAAAACCAATTTACGATAAGGCTGGGATCAAACGTATAGTAGTCTCAACATACCAGGCAGTTTCCGGTACCGGAGCAAAAGCAATTGCAGAGTTGGAGGAGCAGGTAAAGGCTTATGCTGCAGGAACCCCTTTGCAGAAGGAGGTCTACCCACATCAGATTGCATTTAACTGCCTGCCTCATATCGACTCATTTCTTGATAGTGGCTATACCAAGGAAGAAATGAAAATGGTGAATGAAACCCATAAGATATTTGAAGATTCATCCATAGGTGTTACAGCTACTGCTGTTAGAGTTCCAGTTATTTATGGGCATTCTGAATCAGTAAATATTGAGACAGAAAAAAAGATTTCCGCTGTTGAAGTAAAAGAGCTTTTATCTACAGCTCCCGGGGTCAAGGTTGTTGATGAGCCAAGCCTGAGTATCTATCCTTTGGCTCTTGACTGCGCTGGAAAGTTTGAGACATTGGTTGGCAGGATACGGGAAGACCAATCTATTGCCAACGGCATAAATCTCTGGGTTGTTGCCGACAATATTCTTAAGGGCGCTGCCTTAAATGCTGTACAGATTGCCGAAATAGTTTCGAGGGACTATTTGTAATTGAGAATAATAGGGGGGACAGCAAGAGGAAGGCGCTTGCAGACACCTTCAAAAAGTACTGCAAAATGTTCCGGCCACCTTATTCGCCCGACTGCTGACAGGGCCCGGGAGGCGCTTTTCAGTATAATAGGACAGGAGGTTAAAGGTGCCACTGTTCTTGATCTCTATGCCGGAACAGGTGCCTTTGGCCTTGAGGCGTTGAGTAGAACTGCCCAACGAGCTGTTTTTGTAGATAATAATCCTCAGGCCGTTCAACTGATTGAAAAAAATATTGAATTATGTGGCTTTTCTGACAGAACACTCGTTTTGAAACGGGATTTGTCGAAGGGCCTTTATTTTTTAGCAAAACAACTGCCTGAAATAAGGTTTTCCATTATATTTATTGATCCACCGTACGGGAAAGGGCTGTCCGTAACTATGTTGCATGAGATAGAAGAGATAAATCTTCTATCTTCCAATGTTCTGGTTGTTGTTGAAGAGGATGCACTCGCAGAATTGCCGTCCAAGGTCACAGAGTTAAGACTTGTTGACCAAAGACGCTATGGAGATACGGCCTTCTGGTTCTATCGCCGAACCTGAGCCGAGAATAAATAGGGGGTAACGGCATGGCTGAGAACAATGAAAGATTGGTTGTTTATCCAGGAACCTTTGATCCTATAACCATGGGGCATTTGGATATAATAAATCGTGCACTTGAACTGTTTGATCGTGTAATTGTTGCTGTAGCCAGACACCCGAGTAAAACCTCTGTTTTTACCTTGGAAGAGCGGCTGCAGATGATAAGGGATTGTTTTAAAGGAAATAATAAAAAGGTAGAAGTTGAAGCAGTGTCTGGGCTTTTGGTGGAGTATGCCTTTAACAAGGGGGCTAAATCAATAGTCAGGGGACTGAGAGCTGTCTCTGATTTTGAGTATGAATTTCAGCTGGCGCTTATGAACAGAAGGCTGGAACGTCGTATAGAAACAGTTTTTCTCATGACCGGTTTTCGGTGGATATTTATCAGTTCCAGTATTATTAAGGATGCTGCACAGCATGGTGGGGATGTGAGCGGCCTTGTTCCCAAACATGTTCAGGAGAAATTAAAAGAGAAATACGGATTAATTTAGCCAAAATCATCAGCAATTGCTGATTTGTGGTCTATAATGTTTTACGTTACCGATGCGATACAGCTTGACGAAAGTGAAATTCGCTTCAAGTTTATACGATCTCCCGGCCCTGGTGGTCAGCATGTCAATAAGGCAGCCACCGCTGTTCAACTCCGTTTTGACCTGGCCCATTCCACCAGCCTGCCGGATCACGTTCGGCACCGCCTGATAAAACTTGCTAAGAATCGCATAAATACCAGGGGTGTTTTAATAATTAATGCAAACCGTTTTCGATCACAGGATTTAAATCGTAAAGATGCCCTGGATCGTTTGATACAACTCATTGTAAAGTCTGCCCTTGAAATAAAACCCCGTCGCAGGACAAAGCCAACCGGCGCTTCAATTAAGAAAAGAATAGCGGCCAAAAAACGCCGTGGCAAATTGAAGCATACGCGTCAGTCGGTGATCGGCGTTGATGATTAAATACGGTGACCATCGATGTACAGTGGAAAAGTTCTGAGTGGGAATTTTTCTATGTCGTCCGGAAACAATTTGCATCACTTGGTTAAAACATGTTGAAACTCAGGCAATAAAGCGGTCTCAACCTTGACTGAGTGTACCAAATTGGTTATTTATTTAAGGTTAAAGCGAGAGTGGCGGAATTGGTAGACGCACCAGACTTAGGATCTGGCGCCGCAAGGTGTGGGAGTTCGAGTCTCCCCTCTCGCACCAAAAAAATAATCGTCTGAGAAATCTGATTTTTAAAGTATTACAGAATATTTTGAAAATACTAACAATTAATTTTGCAATGTAAAAGGAAGGAAATTGATGCAGATCACTATTAACGAGGTCGGAAGTCTGACCAAAAAAATGAAAATCGTGCTTCCCAAGGAGGAAGTGAATAAAAAACTTGATGCTGAATTTCAAAAGGTCAAAAAAGATGCAAATATTAAGGGTTTCAGACGGGGTAAGGTGCCGCGTCATATTCTTGAGAAAACATATGGACAGCAGGTAAAAGCCGAGGTTGCTGAAAAACTGATCCAAGCGACATATTTTGATGCCGTGGAAAAAGAAAAACTCGATGTGGTGGCCCATCCGGATATTAAATCTCCAGTTTTTGAGGAAGACGGAAGTTTCTCCTATGAAGCTGAAGTGGATACCCGTCCTCAGTTTGAATTGAATGAATACAAAGGGTTGGAGATTGAAAAGCAAGAAATTTCTGTCACGGATGAGGAAATCGACAGTGAAGTTGAACGGTTGCGCAAAGAAATAGCTCCTTTGCGAAATGTCGAAGATCGTGTTGCCCAGGTGAGTGATATAGCCATTGTTGATTTTGATGGTTTTCATGACGGGGAGCAGATGAAAGAGGTGCATGGGGAAAATGTTAATGTAGATATTGGCACTGGGCGGTATGGCCAGGAATTTGAAAATGGACTTGTTGGTATGAAAAAAGGGGAAGAATCATCTGTTGAGGTTAATTTTACAGCAGATTCCCCAAACCCTATGCTGGCAGGCAAAAAAATAGAATTTAAAATTAATGTGAAAGACATTAAGGAAAGGGTGCTGCCCGATCTGGATGATGAGTTCGCCAAGGATGTAGGAGCGGAGTTTGATACTCTTGCCGCCTTGCGAGATAATGTTCGTGAGAAGATACTTGCTGAGAAAGAGCAGGCCCGTGCGGGGGGTCTTTTAGACAAAATTATGCAGAAACTGGTTGAGGCAAATGAGTTCGAAGTGCCGGCACGACTTGTCCAGTATGAGATTAATGAATATATTAAACAAACAGAGGAAAATCTTAAGCGCGGTGGGTTAACGCTTGAATCCGCAGGAGTCAATCGTGCTGAAGCTGAAGAGCGCTACCGTGAGACTGCAGTAAAAAGGGTAAGAGGTGATTTTATCCTGAAAAAGATAGCAGAGATAGAAGACATTAAAGTTTTAGACGAGGATATGAATAACGGTTTTGCCAGAATTGCAAAACAATACAACATGACAGTCCCTGAGGTGAAGGGATACTTCAAGAACCGTGATGACATGCTGCCATTTATCGGCGAGCTTTTAAACGAGAAAATCCTGAACTTTCTCAGTGAAGAGTCTAAGTTTATTGAGGTTGCAGCAGAACAGGAAGAAAAATCTTCCGAGTCCAAAGCAGAAAAGGCTGTGGATAACATTGAAAACCAGGAAAAATCAGGAGAATAGGCATGAACCTTATTCCCATGGTAGTTGAGCAGAGTCCTCGTGGTGAGAGGGCCTATGATATATATTCACGACTTCTGAAGGAGCGGATAATTTTCCTTGGCACACCGGTTACGGACGAGATCGCAAGCCTTATAATTGCCCAGATGCTGTTTCTTGAAGCTGAAGACCCTGATAAGGACATTACCTTTTATATAAATTCACCGGGTGGAGGTGTTACGTCCGGGCTGGCTATCTATGATACAATGCAGTATGTGCGCTGTGATATTGTAACCCTCTGCATGGGACAGGCTGCCAGTATGGGAGCTCTTTTGCTTACTGCCGGCGCTAAAGGTAAACGTTATACACTTCCAAACTCGAGGATACTTATTCATCAACCGATGGGAGGTTTTCAGGGTCAGGCAACAGATATTGATATCCATGCGCAGGAAATTCTTAGAATGCGTAATGATTTAAACAAAATTTTTGCTTTTCATACTGGCCAGAATGTCCGGAAAATTAAGAAGGATACGGAGCGCGATTATTTTATGAATGCTGAAGAAGCAAAAAAATATGGTATAATAGATAAGGTTCTTGATAAACGTGCCAATCAAGATGAGGAGAAAGAATCGTGACAAAGAAGCATGGCGATAAAGAAGATACAACCTGTTATTGTTCTTTTTGCGGCAAAAGTCAGGAGGATGTTACCAAGCTGATTGCAGGTCCTGCAGTTTATATCTGTGATGAATGTATTGAGTTATGCAATGAGATCGTTTTAGAGGGAACAGTTGGGAATGAAAGTGTTGTCCTTGAAAAAAACGCTGTTTTAAAGCCGATTGAAATAAATAAGCATCTTGATGATTATGTCATAGGACAGGAGTATGCCAAACGGGTTCTCGCTGTTGCAGTCCACAATCACTATAAGCGTATTGATGCTTTAAGCCGGGGTGATGAAAATCAGGTAGAACTTCAGAAAAGTAATATCATTCTGATCGGCCCCACTGGCACTGGAAAGACCTTAATGGCTCAGACCCTTGCCAAGATTCTTAATGTTCCCTTCACTATGGCTGATGCGACGACCCTCACGGAAGCCGGATATGTTGGGGAAGATGTCGAGAATATCCTGGTCAGCCTTCTTCAGGCAGCTGATTATGACGTAGAAAAGGCGAGTCGGGGCATAATCTATATTGACGAGATTGATAAAATAGCACGGAAGACTGATAGCCCTTCAATTACCAGAGATGTTTCTGGAGAGGGTGTGCAGCAGGCTTTACTCAAGATAATTGAGGGGACAATAGCAAGTGTGCCGCCGAAAGGTGGACGCAAACATCCGCAACAGGAGCTGGTGAAAATTGATACCAGCAACATTTTATTTATTTGCGGTGGTGCCTTTGTTGGACTTGATCGGGTGATAAAAAAGAGAACCGGAACGAAGTCCATGGGCTTTGGAGCCAAGATAGTCAGTACTACCCATAAGAAGATAAGTGATTATCTTGCCTTGGTGCGGCCTGAAGACTTATTGCATTTCGGTTTGATTCCTGAGTTGATGGGCCGGTTGCCCGTGATTGCCACTATGGATGAACTGAACGAAGAGGATCTTGTCCGCATTTTGCGTGAGCCTAAAAATGCCTTGACCAAGCAGTATGAAAAACTCTTTGAGTTTGATAATATCCGCTTGCGTTTTACCGAAGGTGCCCTGACGGCAATCGCTAAAGAAGCTTTGAAGAGAAAGGCCGGCGCCAGAGGCCTGCGTTCAGTGATGGAAACTGCCATGCTGGATGTAATGTATGAACTCCCATCTGAGCCTGATGCCCGTGAGTGTGTCATCAGTGAGCAGGTTATTATAAATAATGATTATCCGGTAGTCTTGTACGAGAACTCCAAGAAAAAGAAAAGTGCATAAAGCTCTAGTAAGTTATGAATGAATCAGACATGGAAAATAAAATTTATCCAGTAATGCCGTTGCGGGACATCGTAGTCTTTCCGCATATGGTAGCACCTCTGGTGGTTGGACGGCAGAAGTCCATAAAGGCACTTGAAAGTGCAATGTCCCAGAAAACAGAGATTTTTCTGGTAACCCAGGAAGATGCCAATGAGGATGATCCCAAGCCGGAAACGCTTCATACTGTAGGGACTATTGCAGTTGTTATGCAATTGTTGCGCTTGCCTGATGGCACCATCAAGGCCCTTGTTGAAGGCAAAAGAAGGGGAACGATAGTCTCTTTTCAGCCTCAGCCAAACTTTATGGCTGCTGAAATTGCTGAAACTCCTGAAGTTGATGGCGAAGGCTCAGAGATAATTGCCTATATACGTGAGATACGCGCGACTTTTGAAGAGTACATAAAGACAAATAAGAAAATCCCGAAAGAGGTGTTGAAATCTCTCGGGTCTATAACAGATCCCTCCCGGTTTGTTGATGTCACAGTTTCGCATTTGCCTTTGCAGACTCAAGAGAAACAGGAAATATTAGAGGTTTTTTCCGTCTTGGATCGTTTGCAGATAACCCTGGAATTCCTCCAGCGTGAAATTGAGATTGCCAAACTTGAACATAATATCCGCATCAGGGTTAAGAAGAAAATGGAAAAAACCCAGAAGGATTATTATCTCAATGAACAGATGCGGGTAATCCAGAAGGAAATGGGAGGAGAAGAGGAAGATGGCAGCGGTTTTGCAGAACTTGAAAAAGCCATCAAGGAGAAAAAGCTGCCCAAACATGCCTCAAAAAAGGTTTCACATGAGTTCAAAAAGCTTAAATTGATGCAACCCATGTCAGCTGAAGCAACAGTTGTCAGAAATTATATTGACACCATTCTCAGTCTGCCCTGGTATGAGAGAACGAAGTCGAAAACTGATATCGATGAATCCGAAGCAATTCTTGAGGCTGATCATTACGGCCTGAAAAAACCGAAAGAAAGGATCATTGAGTATCTTGCCGTACAGTCTCAGGTGGAAAAGATAAAGGGGCCGATTCTCTGTCTGGTCGGGCCTCCGGGTGTTGGTAAAACGTCCTTGTGTAAATCAATTGCCCGGTCAATGGATCGAAAATATATTCGGCTCTCATTGGGAGGCATCAGGGATGAGGCCGAGATTAGAGGGCACCGGAGAACTTATATCGGGGCACTGCCCGGCAAGATTATCCAGTCAATGCAAAAAGCCAAGGTTGTTAACCCCTTGTTCTGCCTCGATGAGGTGGATAAGATGAGCATGGATTTTAGGGGCGATCCTGCATCTGCGCTTCTGGAAGTACTCGATCCCGAACAAAATCACTCATTCAATGACCATTATCTTGACCTGGACTATGACCTGTCTGATATCTTTTTTGTGACTACAGCCAACAACCTGCATTCGATTCCTCCTCCACTGCAGGATCGTATGGAGATTATTAAACTGGACGGGTATACAGAAGAGGATAAGCTGAGAATTGCCCAGGGATTCCTTATGCCGAAACAGCTTGAAGTTAATGGTTTTAAACCGGATGAGATAACCTTTAATGAGAAAAGTATTCAGGAAATTATCCAGCGATATACACGGGAGGCTGGCGTGCGAAATCTTGAGCGCAGTATTGCCTCTGTTTGCCGCAAAGTAGCCAGAGAAAAACTGAAGAAAAAAGAGACTGACAAAAAATACAGGATAACCGCAAAAACTATCAACAGATATCTTGGTATCCCGAGGTTCCGCTTTGGTTTGGCCGAGGAAAAGGATGAGGTGGGGCTGTCAACAGGATTGGCCTGGACCGAGGTTGGTGGTGAATTGCTTCAGATAGAAACGACCCTGATGCCGGGAAAAGGCAAGCTGATCATTACAGGTAAATTGGGAGAAGTGATGCAGGAATCTGCCCAGGCAGCCTTAAGTTATGTACGTTCAAGGGCTCTACGTCTGGGACTGCTGCCTGATTTTTATCAGAAGCTTGATATTCATGTCCACGTTCCGGAAGGGGCCATTCCCAAGGATGGTCCGTCTGCCGGTATCACCATGGCAACTTCTATGGTGTCGGCACTTTTGAAGATACCTGTTCGCCGGGATATTGCCATGACCGGTGAAATAACCTTGCGGGGCAGGGTGCTGCCCATTGGTGGTTTGACAGAGAAACTGCTTGCTGCCAGGCGTGGAAATATCAAGCATGTCTTGATACCAAAGGAAAATGAACGCAACTTGCAAGAGGTGCCGATTCGGGTGCGTAAATTATTGCATATTGAACTGATTGAACATATGGACGAGGTGCTGCAGAAAGCCCTGGTGTTGAAGGAAGGAGCCTCGCCTTTTACTGAAGTGCCGGATGAATCTGTCAGCACTGACACAACAGCATCAGTTCATAATGTGCCGCATTAGAAAATAAAGGATTTTTACATAGTTTTTTTCTTGACTAAATCAAGGTCTAACTGGTATTAAAACGCTTCCATTGAAGGAGGGGCGGGTAGCTCAGTTGGGAGAGCATCGGCCTTACAAGCCGGGGGTCACAGGTTCAAGCCCTGTTCCGCCCACCACCTAGATGATATTGCGGGGTCGTAGTTCAGTTTGGTTAGAACGCCGGCCTGTCACGCCGGAGGTCGCGAGTTCGAGTCTCGTCGGCCCCGCCAGTAATATTAATGATTACAGGTACTTATGTGCGTGTGGTCAGTGACAACTAAGCTGCCTGGAGAGCTTGACGGCTCTCCAGACGGCTTTTTTTATTTGCTCTTCATCTGTCAATTTCATCTGGTTCAAAGGTCAGGCTCTATCCTTACTGCAGGAAAAGGTCCTTGAGTTCCTCATGCATCGCTTCCTGTCCGAGAGAGCGAAGGTATTTTACAGTCGTATTCGGATTTCTGTGGCGAAGTAGGGTTTGGATGGCAGCAATACTTTTACCTTGATGGTAAAGTGTCGTTGCCCGCAGGTGCCTTAAGCTGTGAAACCCGAATGGTTTTACTCCTGCCTTTTTGCAAAGGCGATTCATGAAATCTTTCCGCTCCACAAACTGCTTTCCGAAATTAATCCCCACATGCGGTTTATCTTCCAGGCAGTAAAACAAGTATTCATGGTCTTTAATTGGTCTGTTTTCCAACCACCAGACAATTGCCTTTTTCAGTTCCGGCGGGATGGGAATCCAATCATATTCCAATGTGCCGTCTTCCCGTTTACGGGTCCAAATCCTGACCTTGTCTCCATGGAGATCAAGATCAGTAATCAAGGTTCTGAAAACCTCGCCTCTTCTTAATGCCAAAGCATAGGTGTAGAAAACCATGATTTTGTTCTGGCCTTCAGCAGTACTATATACATTCAGATAATCCTGCTCCGGTGGTACATATCGAGGTTTTCTCTTCTCAGGCATTTTTTTCACCTTACAGGGGTTCGGCCCTGGAAGTTTCGGCTTATGGTACATCATTCCCCAATTCCAGGCTGCCACAAGGTTCTTTCTATCTTTGTTTGCAGCATTGCCGGTTCGCCTTTTTTTCTGTTCCTCAATGTAATCCAAGACATCACTTGGTTCTAATGCATGAACAGAAAGACTCGGGTCAATGTGCATGAAGAACTCTCTGAAAGATGCCTTTTTTTCCTTGTACGTTTTAGTGGTGTTAGCCACTTTTGAGTGATCAAGATATCTGGTTGCCCAGTCAATTAAGCAAACCGTGTTTATCTTTTTGTGCCATTCTTCGTCTGACAACGTCCGCATTCTGGCTTCCCAATTCTTCGCATCCTCTTTCTTCTTGAATACTTTCTCTATCCTTTTTCTGTTCCTCCTTAGTTGTCCAATATAATTTGTTCCGCGTTTGTATGGCATTGATTACCTCCTTTTCAAAGAACTTATAGTGGGAACCAATGCGTATTCCACCTAATCTTTGATAATACTTTCTTATTGTTTTTTCATCAGCTTCTAAAAATTCTGAAAGCTCTTTTGCTGATAAAACTCTGCCCAATTCTTTTTCGATCAAATTCATTCATAGTACGCTCCTTTATGGATGGGCTTCTGCCCAACTCTGTGATGCCGGAACGCTTGATAGTTCACGGCACCGCCCCGTGGTTTGAGAGCCGGGTACTCTTTTATTGCTCCACCTTGTATTCAGTAGAGCAGCGTTAGCAGGCTGTTCATGCAGCTTTGAACAAGATGCCTGTGTGTTGTTTCATGTTTATGCTGCGAGTTTGTCTGTGCCTTGGTTAGGTGGCCTGAATACTACAACTGCGCTTGGAAACGGTGCGCTGTTTTTGGCACCGCCGAATTTAAGCCGTCTCTCAATCAGGTATATATCTCCCTTCATAGCGTATTCATGCCACCTAACCAAGGCACAGACAAACTCGCAGCATAAACATGAAACAACACAGGCATCTTGTTCAAAGCTGCATGAACAGCCTGCTAACGCTGCTCTACTGAATACAAGGTGGAG
>PVMK01179187.1_pt1 | contig 87482 bp, 81 predicted proteins | sample 1853481 | NCBI WGS metagenome assembly PVMK01 (sample SAMN08533507, study PRJNA380276) | Marine sediment metagenome, whole genome shotgun sequencing project.
AATAATTTTATTTATTTCCCAATTTACCTTCTTTAACTACCTTGACATTATACTTAAATAAGCCACTTAATTTATCCCAAAAATCACCTCCTAATACAAAAAAGCTGGATATAAACAAAATGTCCGAAGTGATATACCACCATATAGGAAGTTCTTTAAAAAAAGAGATATAGTATGCTAAATAGGGTTGTGCTATTCCGATAATAATTGGAACAGAAAATAGGATAAGGCCTATGCGATACCTCACTAAACTCACCTCATCTGAAGGGGCAAATCTTTTTAAATATTTAAGTGCCTTATCTTTTATAAATTCATAGCCTTGTTTACCCATAACGGCAACGGCAATGATCATGAAAAGTTCGGGAATACCAAAGGCAAGCAATCCTGATAATATTTTTTTATAAAAAATAGGCAGATCTGAGCCCAGTACTAATGGTATTAATAATGGACTCATAAACCCTACTACTAAAATGATACCACCCAGTATTAGTTTTGATTTTGACGTTTCAAGTTCACTTGTCATAATTTTAATTTTCCCCCCCTGTAATCTTACTTTCTTGTCTTTTTCCAAGTAATTTTAAGAAATATCCTAAGGGGATAATAATTAAAAAGGAAAGGGTCCATACACCCGGGCTAATTGTTGCAAATGGTAAAGAAAACAGAGCTGCTAATGGTTCAGGCAAAATTTCATATAAAATGGCTCTTTCTTCCGTTGCGTCAATCTGATCTGAGGTTAAGTTGTTTTTCCTTGCATAGACCCAATTATAAACACCAATAAATCCAGCTAATGCTAAGAAAATACTTTCCATCTGTAATGCAAGTGTCATTCCTTCAAATTCCAGATCAAACCTTACAAAATACAAATATAACATTAAACAAATCATTTGAACAACTGATAATGCCGCGTGCATTGGAGAGCTTCTTACCAAATTTCCTAACTGTTTATTGAACTGGATCCAATAAGTTATAATCATGATCAATCCTACAACAATTACTGCAAGCTGAATTATATGTTCGCTAAATATTTGAGAAAGAGAATGATATTCTAATTCAGGATCATCAGGACGTGGCAATATAAGAAAGGCCTGAAAAATCATTAAAGCATAAAGAACGTTAATAATAACTTTCAGACTATTTAAAATACCAATTCCTCTCTCCATTTGAGCTTTGGTAACTTTAGAGTTTTTAAAAAATTTGATCATCTTTTCTTATCTATTAACTATTACTTGTTTTATCTCATATAATTGTAAGACTCTGGTGTATACTATTTTTTTCCAACCGGCATGGTATAAGAAAGGTTGATTCGAAAGGAGTTCTTCACAGCCGGTCCTTGCCAGTCTTTATAAATAGCACTGGTTTTATACTCAACATATGCATTCCATGAAGCTTTTTCCAAGACCCAAACTTTCCCAAAGCGAAGACCTAATGGAAGATAGAATCCCTTTTGTATTCCAGTCATATAATGCTACCATATCAGCTGTTTGGAGGTAAACACCTGAAGTTCCAAATCGGTAAGCCAGAAAGGGAGCAATCCCCAGAGGGTTAGCGTCTGATTGACCCTGCAGGCAAGGTACTTGGGTCAATGCTGCGCCAGGTTTGGGTAAATAGTAAACCATAAAACCATTGTCCGCTATTGTTAACAATGGCTGCTGCAAAACCATAACCCCATTCATCTTTTGCCACATCTTTATTACCGGGAGTGGTAATTAAGGGGCCAATACCTGCCCTACCCCTGTACCCCAATCGGTGGCTTTCGGAATTACAAGCGCAAAAAGTTCTGTATTTCCAAATCCTGATTTTCCAGTATTCACATCTTCGTAATGACGAATGGTTAATCGGGGAAGAATTGTCATTGATTTTAAAGGTACAGGTGCTACAACTCGCAATTGTACATAATTATCCAGTCCGGCTCTACGAGGACTTCCATTTACTATATCATCATAATAATCAGGCATATACTGGTATGCTGCCTGAAAACTCCATTGCGTCGCAGTAGCATCCATGGCTTGGGATTCACGACTTTGACCTCCTTGCTCTGCTTGTTCATCAGTTTCTTCTTTGTCTTGTGCCTGCAAACTAAACCCCACAAGTAAGACTGCTATTATAAAAAAAAGTTTTGTTTTCATTTATTTTAATTCTTATTGATTATTTAATTTTATTATTAATTCTGTTTATTCCATCTATATTGATAACTTAGTGATATCGCATCAAAATCTGACCCTTTTTTAAAACGAAAACCAGAAATATAAGCCAACTTAAGGGTATGTCTTTTCGCAAGAGGTAAGGCATAAATTAAACCAAGTCTAGCCGTTGAAATCTCTGTATCTCTTGGCGAACCATTTAATTCCGTTTTCCCGCCAATACCATAACCTAAATTCAAGGCTAGCCACATTTTTTTTTGCAATTCTCTTATAATATGTACTTTAAATGTATACAAGGGTTTTTGCGATAATTCATTTCCATTCAGAAAATTGCTGTTATTCGTAAATATCCACATACCTATATAAGATTCAACAACCCATTTGTTAATATTTCTTGCAAATCCCCACTGTGTTTTGAAAGCCCATCGATTTGAACCTATATTTATAAGTTCATTAGGGTCATAATCTCCTGTTGGAGCAATAATTTGTACGCTGATTCCTGAAACATTTTCAGGTTTATAATTAGCAAAATCAGAAACATTCATGGCTTTAGATCCTAAAAAGTTAAAAGAAAATCTCAAACGCAGATCTCCAAAACCATTTTCTGATCTAAATCCTTCAACCCCATTAATATCACCTTCCCAATCACCAAGAACATAAGGGATAACAGCATCAACTTTGGCAGACAAACCAAATAGGTTTATCGATCGTACATAGGCCGCAAATCCAGTGTGAATATTTGAATTCAGATCATCAATGGGTATGGCAGGATCTAATAATAAATTTCCATTGGCAAAACCATAGCCGCCTATTAAAAAGTTGGTACCCACAGGTAAATTATTTATAGCTCTGGGTTCTAATTCCTGAGAAAACCCATTAAAATAAGTTAAAGAACATAATAATAAAACGATATGTATTTTAAGTTGGATCACAGATTTAGTAAAATATGGGCACTTTAAAAATAAGTACCTATAATTCCCCTCATATTATTCCATGTTCGACCATATTTTTTTAATTTTGAGGTTTGCTTCTCAAAGTTTTTAAAACACCATCAATACTTAAAGAACTTCCTGCAACAGGTGGGAATTCTTTAAAAGTTAGTAAGAATTCACTAACATAAGTTTGTGCGGGTACAAACAACCACATATTCTCAGCATACCATCTTGTATACATAGAAGCTTTCCAGGAAACCTCATATGGATCGGCCCTTAAATTTATTACCAACGGCCAGGCTGGTGTTTTTCTATATGCTTCGTTTATAGCCCCTTCCATATATGTAAAATGAAGCTTCCAGTTGTTATATCTAACGGCATTTAAATTACCTCCTTGATCAAAGTAAAATATTTCATGTCTGGGAGACTCTTTAACTTCTCCTTTAAAATAAGGCAACATATTATAACCATCTAGATGTACTTTAAAAGTCTTACCGTTTGCTTTATATCCTTTCAGTAACTTCTCTTTAATATCAGGAACACCAGCGGCAGCCAATAAAGTTGGCATCATATCTTCATGTGAAAAAATATCATTGTATTTAGTTCCGGGTTTAATAACACCAGGCCAACGAATGGCACAAGGAGCCCTAAAACCACCTTCCCAGGTTGTTCCTTTTTCACCGGCAAAAGGAGTGGTACCTCCATCAGGCCATGTAAATTTTTCTGCTCCGTTATCTGTTGAATACATAATGATAGTATTGTCAATAATACCCAATTCCTCTAATTTTGCAAGTACGGTTCCTATGGCTTTGTCATGCTCAACCATTCCGTCAGGATATAAACCAATTCCTGTAACTCCTATGCTTTCATCTTTTAGATGCGTCCATACATGCATACGAGTAGCGCTTAACCATACAAAGAAAGGCTTACCGGCTTTGTGGGCACGTTCAATAAAATCAATTGCTGCATTAGTAAATTCTTCATCAACATTTTTCATTCGTTCTTTAGTTAACGGCCCGGTATCTTCAATTTTACCATCTGCATAGGAATGTAAAACCCCTCTCGGACCAAATTCTTTATGGAATGCTGGATCTTTTGGATAATAATATCCTTCAGGTTCTTCTTCTGCATTTAAATGGTAAAGATTTCCGAAAAATTCATCAAATCCATGATTAGTAGGTAGCATTTCATCTCTATCGCCTAAATGATTTTTACCAAATTGTCCAGAGGTATATCCCTGGTTTTTCAATAATTCGGCTATTGTAGGTTGATTATCTTGAATGCCTTGTTTTCCACCTGGCATTCCAATGGTCAATAGCCCTGTTCTAAAAGGATGCTGACCAAGAATAAAGGCTGCTCTTCCTGCAGTACAAGATTGTTGCGAATACCAATCAGTAAACATGGCGCCGTCATTTGCTATTCTATCAATATTTGGAGTTTGATACCCCATCATACCATGGTTATAGGCACTAATATTGCTCCAACCAATATCATCTCCCCAAATAACTAATATATTAGGCTTTTTATTCTTTTGAGCTGTTAAGCCAATACTTAGTACTAAAAAAGTTAATAGTAAAATTGTTTTTTTCATTTTCATTGTATTAATTATTATTTATTTAAAATTATTTAGTTTAAAAAAAGGCATTTATTGTAAATGCAGGCCCGCTAAAAGTCATGTTAAAATTACCCTTCCATTCATCTTTGTCAACATCAACATCTACACTAAAGAATTTATAACTTAAGCCAAGCCCTATGTTCTTAAAAATATTATAGTTAACACCAGGACTTATATTCCATAAACTCCCTCCAAAATCTCCTATTTTAATTCCAAACCAATCTAATCTGGCAGTCAAAGACCATTTCTCAGTTGGAGCATAGAAATACCAAAAACCAATATTTGGTAAGGGGGCAACAATTGATACTTCACTTTTTGTAAAATCAAATACATCTTCATTAATTTGGGCATTTCCTTCAATGAATGCACTGACATCTAAAAGGTGTACACCTAAGCCGCCACCTAGTTCATGCTTGTCTCCTCTAGATATTGTTCTGCCAAAAAAAATTTTATACAAGGCTATTCCAAAGCCACCTGTTACTGAGCTACCCTGTTTAAAAATCAGATCTTCCCATTCAATATCTTCTGCTAAAGTAGCTTGTTCTCTATTACTGATTTTAAAATATTCAGCTCTCAAAGACCACTTATTTGACTTTGAAAACCGCCACATAAAGTTTAATGCAAATGTAGTTTCAAAATCATTGACGTTAAACCCATTATCAAAATCAAGATCTTTATCAATAATATCGGTTGTGGGTAAAGAACCTTCAACACTAACTTTTACTTCTTTTATAGGATTAAATATTCCGGCACTCACCAAAATCTTATCTGTTAAAATTGAGTTTTTAACATCTGTGTTTTGAGAATAACATAATTGACTTGTTATGAGATATAATAAAAGTAAAAAAAAGGAGTCTTTAAATCGAAATTGAGGGATTTTCATGATTCTCATATTTTAGGTTAGATTGGTTTATTATTACCAAAATTAAATTAAAAACATTGAAAATCAAAAAATTACAGGTAAACTTTAGGTATACTTTAATTGAAATTTTGACGATAAAATAAAGAATCCGGAGTGTTTATATTATAGTAATTTATAAAGTACAGATATTAATTTTGTATTGGATATATTTTATTTAGAAATTCCGATAATTTAGTTGAAGTTCCTAAATTCAATTTTTTACGAAGTCTATACCGAAGAACCTTGACAGAACTGGGTGAAATATTTTTAACGGCCGCGATTTCTTTGGTGTTTAAATTTATTCTTAAAAGAGAAGCTAAATGTATTTCATTAGCTGTTAAAGAGGGATAAGTAGCTTTTAATTTAGAAGTAAATGCGTGGTTTATTTTTTTAATGTTCCCGTTAAAGTAATTCAGGTCATTATTAATTATTAATCTGGATTTTAATATTTTTAACACCTCATTCAGATCATATGAATCATTTTCCGAAGATTTTTTTATGCTGAGTAATTTTGTATATAAAGATTCAATAAATTCTCTATTCTTTGTTATTTCAATTCCAAAATTGGTTAAATCCATGGTTTTATATTGAATATCTTCCTGCAATCTCTTTTTCTCTAGCTCGGCCAATTTTAATCGTTTCTCTTTTAAATCACTTTCTAAAAGTTTAACATGAAATTTATTTTTAGAATAAAAATCATTAGAAAGCCTTGCCCCAATAATTATAGTAAATAATAAAGGGTAAATATCTAACGGAGTTACCCAAGTAATATAATTAGTAAGAAATTGATAACCGGTGTATTTGGTTATAATTTCTTCCAGTCCTAAAAAGATAAATAAAATGACTAAAATTAAAAATTCATTGACGCCTTTTAATTTTTCCTTTTTAAATATAACAGAGGCATATAAAACTACACTAAAAAGACCTATAAGTCCTATATGTGCTATAATTTGCCAAGTAGGAAAATTACTTTTACCAGAATTAAGGATTAGTGCAAAAAATGCCAGAGCAAATACTGTGGATAATATAAAAGAATAAAATCTTTGTCTTTTGTTTATTAGTTCGAAAATAAGCCAGGGGAAAATACCGTAATAGATGGCAGCACAAAAAATAATGGCATTGAACATATTTAGCTCAAAAACATCAGACACACCAATTAGTAAAAAATAAAATCCGGAAAATAAACTGAAAACACCAAAATAAAAATATAGTTTTTGAGTTTTGTCTTTTCTCCAAATGAAAAAACTCATAACAGCAAAAGCAATGTTAATTCCGGAAAAAAGAGACAATACTACTGTATTCATTTTAATAAATGTTTTCTAATCGATAACAAAATAATAAAAAGTATGCTGATAAAACAAATTTAATAGAATGTACTAATTCTTAATTTGTTTCGCTTTTGTTACTCAAAAAGACTTTGTTGAAATGGATATCAGTAATATGGTAGTTCAGATTAGTTATAAATTGAGAAATCTCAATCCTGTTTTATTAATAAATAATAATCATTTTCTAATTTTAAATAACCTTGATTATAGACATAATAATACACATTACCTGTTTTCGTTGTATAAATTGAGGTAAATAACCTGAAGTCAAAATTCTTGTCTACTAATTTATTCTTTGTAATTTTTGTTTTTCCAGTAAGGTTTAATTCATTTAGAATTTTAAAATTTTTACGAAGACGATTGTTAGTATTTCTAAGTAGGTTTTTACTTTCAATATTTACTTTATTATTGTATGCATTCCGACAATAATCACCGCAAAACTTTTTGTCGCTTCTGCCTTTAATTGGCTCACTACATTCTAAACATTGTTTTAATTCCATTTTCTGAATTTTATTAGACCTATTTAACCTATTAGAAAATCATTAATATATTATTCTATTACTGCTCTATGGGAGTAAAGTATAATGACCATGAATACACAACCATTTCCCTTTTTCTTTTACAAATATTCTTGTTGATTTACCTCTTGATGAAAAAGTTTCTCCATTAGTAATTCCTGAATCAGACCAGTAATATATAATCCAGGCAACTTTTCCATTAATTGTAATAATTGGATCGATCATATCGGTATGTATATTTGACGATTGTTCGATCCATTTACTTATTCCGTTTATTTCTGTTTCTTTCCCTATGCTTAAGATCGAATCAGTTTCTCCAAATTGCGTAAAATCCGGATGAATATGACTAGCATAAAGTTCTAAATCTTCATTTTCAATAGCATTCCACATTTGAATCAAAGTGTTTTTGATTTCCTCTTTTTGATCCTCTAGATTTATTTCTTTTTGAATTGAATTTTTTTCTGGAGATTGGTTCTGCGAACATGCAAAAAAAGCAAAAAACAAGGTAATCAAATAAAAGTATTTAATTATATTTTTCAATTTTATAAAATTAGGTTTATTCATATTTAATTATACAGTTTTCATTATCAGTCAAATATAGGTAAAAGATTCCGAATACAAACGACTACATTCAATTACATCCGAAAGTAATTATTTAGTAACCGAGTCTGACGGGTGTTGTGTTTCATCTTTGCCATGTCAAATCGAATTGACGATATTATTTATTAAAAAGAATATTAACCAGCTTGTAAAATAAAACAAGTGTAAAATTAAATATCATGAATAATTTAAGAAACAGAGTACAGTTGATCGGGCATTTAGGAATGAACCCGGAAATCAAAACCTTAGAATCAGGGGTTAAATTGGCCAAGTTTTCTATTGCAACCAACGAAACTTACAAAAATGCAAAAGGTGAAAAAGTTACGGATACAGAATGGCATAATGTGATCGCCTGGAATAAAACAGCGGAACTAGCAGAAATGTTTTTAGAAAAAGGAAAAGAAATAGCCATTGAGGGTAAATTAACCACCAGATCCTGGGACGATGAAAATGGCAATAAAAAATACATCACCGAAGTGATTTGTAATGAGATCCTTTTTTTGGGTAGCAAAGGTTAATGTTAAATATTCAAGGGGTGATTTCTGTTTCACCAACGTAGATCACCCCATGAATAATTTGTTTTAAATATTATGATTAAAAGTGTTACAATTCCTGATAAGAACATCTTAAGTAAAATATATTTTATAAGAAATCAAAAAGTTATGTTAGATAGGGATCTAGCAGAACTTTATGGTGTGGGGACTAAAGTTTTAAAGCAAGCAGTTAGAAGAAACATAACACGTTTTCCAAAGGATTTTATGTTTGAATTGACAAATAAAGAATTTGAAAATTGGAGGACACAATTTGTGACCTCCAAAGCAGATAAAAGAGGATTGCGATATGCTCCTTTTGTATTTACTGAACAGGGTGTAGCTATGCTATCAAGTATTTTAAACAGTCTAAAAGCAATTCAAGTGAACATTCAAATCATTCGAGTATTCACTAAGACAAGAGAAATGTTAGCCGATAGTTTAATTTTAAAACTAGAAATTGAAGAAATTAAAAAGAAGCTTTTATACCATGATAAAAACATTGAATTGGTTTTTTCTTTTTTAGATGAATTAATGGAAAAAAAGAAAAACATAAAACCAAGAAGGAAAATTGGTTATAAAAAGTAGAATTAAGTAACTTTGATTCATGATTACTTTTCAAAAACAAATAACACTACCAACTTATTCAAGAGGCTTTCATATTATAACAGATAAAGTTATCAATAATATACCTGAGATCAACAAGATCAATATAGGTGTGCTTCACGTTTTTATTAAACATACATCAGCAAGTTTAACCATCAATGAAAATGCAGATCCAACGGTAAGATCAGATTTTGAAAGTCATTTGAATAAAATGGTTCCTGAAAATGCTCCCTATTATTTGCACAATTATGAAGGTTCTGATGATATGCCGGCTCATATAAAGACGTCTCTGTTGGGCTCTTCAGTTCAAATTCCAATTACAAATGGAAAATTAAACCTAGGTATTTGGCAAGGAATTTATCTTTGTGAACATCGAAACCATGGAGGGTCTCGTTCTTTAGTTGTCACAGCTTATGGGAATTAATGATTGAGGATATAGTTTTATGACAGATCAGGTTCTTGAGTTGAAGAGAAAGAGTGATGGGGTGAAGGAGAACCTTTATCGAAAATTAGATTAAAAACAAGAATACTTGTTACTCAAACAATGTGATCTGCTCAATTTGCGAGAAAAGAGTAGGTTTAAATTAATATTGAATCATCAATTCCAAGCTAAAAGTGAGAACAGAATTTTAATGAAACAAGATAATGTCAAAGTTCAATTATTGCCAGACTTAATCATTTATATTATTTCATTAAATCATTTTCCTATTAGATAATTGCTAACCGTGCATCAACTTTAGCATGCCCAATAATTACTTTCAACTCACGCTTTGATAATTGTTGATCAATCTCATCAAGAAGATTGTCATAAGCTTTTTTATCAATAAGCACTTTTCTAAAACGACTTAGGGTACTGTGACCCGGTACATCATCTTCAATGGATAAGTCACAAAACTTTAAGGCAGATATACTATCATTTACCATGATTTCTGTTTGAATGTCCGACAAATCATACCAAATAGATATCAATAGCATTTTAAATAATAACAATGGTGAATACGCTTTTGCACCTCTTTCCTTTAATCCTTTTGTATAAACTTTCTTTAATTTAGCGTCAAGGGATTCCCAATTGATAATTTTATTTAATTCAATGAAAAAGAGATTTTTTTGGCTGTGTTTTTCAACATATGCCGTGACAAAGCTTCTTTGCGGATCATTAATATTTTTATAAGATTTCACTTTTCTAAGATACAATATATTGAACTGTTAAACAAGAGTATAGAGAGTTAGTTAAGTAAAACTAATAAGAGAATATTTTATTCCGAACAGAGAGATTCATTTAGATTTAAATTTTGATTATTGAAATATATCTCTGGATTTTAAATCAAAATATTATCGTTTTAATTATTACATTAGCATTAATTTATAAATACATAATATGATGCAAAATGTTCTTTTTAAGATTAGTCTGACGCTATTTATTTTTTTAGTTACTACGGTTAATTTACAGGCGCAAAAGAAAAAGAAATCTAAAACTAATTCTACAGAAGTTGTATATAGCGAAGATCTATACAAAGGACTTGAATACAGGTTAATTGGTCCGTTTAGGGGTGGTCGTTCTGCAGCGGTTACAGGTGTTGAAGGTGAGCCAAATCTTTTTTATTTTGGATCAACAGGTGGAGGAATATGGAAAACTGTTGATGGAGGTAGAAACTGGGAGAATATCTCCGATGGTTTTTTTGGAGGAAGTATTGGGTCAATTGCTGTTTCTAAAAGTGATAAAAATGTAATCTATGTTGGTGGAGGTGAAAAGACGGTCAGAGGAAATGTCTCTTCGGGATATGGTATATGGAAAAGTGTGGATGCAGGTAAAACTTGGGAATCATCAGGATTAAAAAAATCAAGACATGTATCTCGAATTTCTATTCATCCATCAAACCACAATATTTTGTATGCCGCTGTTTTGGGAGATATTTATAAACCTACTAAAGAAAGGGGAATATATAAGAGTACCGATGGAGGAAAAACCTGGAGAAAGACCCTGTTTGCCAATGAACAGGCAGGTGCTGTTGACCTGATACTCGACCCTAATAATCCAAGAATTTTATATGCTTCTACCTGGAGAATACAACGAACACCATATAGTTTAAGTAGTGGTGGAACAGGTTCAGCTCTTTGGAAAAGTACTGACAGTGGTGAAACATGGCAAGAGATCTCAAAAAATGAGGGTTTCCCTAAAGATACCTTAGGTATTATTGGTATCGCAGTTTCTCCGAAGAATTCACAGAGGGTTTGGGCCATGGTTGAACATAAGAAAAAAGGGGGTTTATACAGAAGTGATGATGGAGGTAAAAAATGGGAAAGAATTAATGAAGAACGAAAATTAAGACAAAGGGCCTGGTATTATACAAGGTTATATGCAGACACTGAGGATGAAAATATTGTTTATGTATTAAACGTGAGGTATCATAGATCAACCAATGGAGGAAAAACATTTACAACCCACAATGCTCCACATGGTGATCATCATGACCTTTGGATCTCACCGGGCAACTCTAAACGAATGATCATAGGTGATGATGGAGGAGCCCAAATAACTTATGATGGAGGAGAAACGTGGACAACTTACCATAACCAACCAACATCTCAATTTTACAGAGTAACAACCGACAATGATTTTCCTTTTAGAATTTATGCAGCGCAACAAGATAATTCGGCTATTAGGATTAAACACAGAAGTGATGGAGGAAATATCGGTGAGCATGATTGGGAATCGACCGCAGGTGGAGAATCGGCTCATATTACAGTAGATCCAACAAATAACGATATTGTTTATGGAGGAAGCTATGGTGGTTTTTTAACTCGAAAAAATCATAAAACCGGAACAATTAGAGCCGTAAATGTATGGCCCGATAATCCTATGGGTTATGGTGCTGAAGGAATGAAATATCGTTTTCAATGGAATTTTCCGATTGTGTTTAGCAAACATGATCCTAAAAAATTATATGCATTTTCAAATCATGTTCACCTTACTGAAAATGAAGGGCAGAGCTGGAAATTGTTAAGTGATGATCTAACCAGAAATGATTCCATAAAATTGATTTCAAGTGGAGGTCCAATAACCCAAGATAACACAGGTGTGGAATATTATTGTACCATTTTTGCCGCTAATGAAAGTCCGTTAAAGGAAGGTTTGCTTTGGGTAGGAAGTGATGATGGTTTAGTTCATATAACTAAAGATGGCGGATCAACCTGGGAAAATATTACACCGAAGAACTTGCCGGAATGGAGTATGATCAATAGTATTGAACCTTCAGCTTTTGATGAAGGAACTTGTTTTATAGCTGTAACCCGATATAAATTAGGTGATTTTAATCCTTATTTATATAAAACTACCGATTACGGAAAAACATGGGTTAAAATAGTAAATGGTATAGATACAGAGCACTTTACCAGGGTAATTAGAGAAGATCCAAATCGAAAAGGGTTATTGTATACCGGAACAGAAACAGGAATGTATATCTCTTTTAATGATGGTACCAGTTGGCAAAAATTTCAATTGAATTTACCTATAGTTCCGATTACTGACCTGACAATTAAAGATGATAATCTGATCGTTGCTACTCAAGGCAGAAGTTTGTGGATGCTAGATGACCTGACAGTTTTACATCAATTAAATAGTGAAATAAAATCTAAAGATTACGTTCTTTTTGCACCTAAAAGATCGTATAGAACAAAGGGAAACGGAGGTAAAAAATCAAAAAGAGCAGGAACTAATCTTGAAAATGGTGTGATCACCTATTTCAATATTAAAAATTACAACAAAGAAAAAGATAGTATAAGTTTGACTTACCTAAATCAAAATGGAGATACTTTAGCCACTTTTAATAATAAGGTAAAAGAGAAAGACAAAAAATTAAAAGTAGTAAAAGGAGCCAATAAGTTTGTTTGGGACAGCAGAACCAAAGGTGCAGAAAAATTAAAGGGGATGATTTTTTGGTGGGCGAATTTCAATGGAGCTAAAGTGGTGCCGGGAACTTATAAAGTGAGTTTATTGGTTAATAATGAAGAGCAATCAAAAACGTTTAAAATATTGGCCGACCCAAGATCAGAAGCAAGTATAGATGATATGCAAAAACAATTTGATTTTGTTTCTGACATCAACAAAACCATTGAAAGTGCACACCAATCAATCAAAAAGATAAGAAAGATCAATAAGCAATTAGAAACTTTTACAAAACAGTATGCTAATGATAAAAGTGTAAAGGATTTGGTAAAAAAGGCTGAAGAATTAAAAGAATCATTTTCTGAAATTGAAAAGGCTTTGTACCAAACTCAAAATAAAAGTAATCAGGATCCTTTGAATTTTCCTATTCGCTTGACCAACAAATTGGGTCATTTAAATAGCCTTGTGACCTTTGATGATTTTTCACCAACGGATCAGGATATTGCGGTTAATAACGAGCTAACCTCTAAAGTAAATAAACAAATAGCAGTATTTGACACATTGCTTACGAAGGAAATAAAAAGCTTTAATGATGCTTTTAACAGTTTGAAACTTGATTATTTGTTTGTAGAATAGGTTATTAAAGCTAATTAATCTGAAAAGCCTAAAATATGAATCTAAATCAAATTACCGTTCCGTCATTGGATTTAAAAAGATCAATTCCTTTTTATGAAAAACTAGGATTGATATTAATTGTTAGATCCTTACCGCATTATGCCAGATTTGAATGCCCGGATGGTAATGCCACTTTTTCAATACATCAGGTTGATAAGTTACCTGCAGGAGATGGTATATCTGTTTATTTTGAATGTAAGAATCTTGACGAAGATGTAGATATTTTGCTCGGCAAGGGAATTGAATTTGATGAATTGCCTAATGATAAAAGTTGGTTGTGGAGAGAAGCAAGACTAAAAGATATAGATGGAAATCAACTGATCTTATTTTATGGTGGAGAAAACAGATTGAATCCTCCATGGAGAATATAAAACCGTTTAAACCCGATTTTGAATTTAGAACTTTGCTATCGTTAAACAAATACAAAATTGAAATTTATTTATCACTTACAATTCGCCTAACCGGAGCCGGGGCTTGAATTCCTTCGTCTTTTAATTTTGCGAATATTTCTAAAGCTATTTCGTGATCTGTTTTAAGCGTGTCTGAAAAGGTTGTCCAGTATAATAATGCAAAGCTTAAACTACCATTTTCGTCATATCCATAAAAGTAGGTTTTTGGAGCTGGATTTTTTTTAGTTTTGGAATTTTTGGACGCTATTTTATTGAACAATTCTATAACTTTTTCAGGATCAGCATTCGGCGCAGTTTTCATAATAATTTTACTCCTTCTGTCTCGATTGGTCAAGGTATAATTAATAACTTTTTTTGAGATCAGATCACCATTTGGAATAATCGCTTCATAACCGGAATATGATTTAATATTACTCGATCTTACACCTATATTTGTCACCACACCAAATTCCTGATCAATTTCAATTGTGTCACCTATGTTGATAGGTCTTTCAAAAGCAAGAATTAGTCCGGCAACAAAATTGAGAACCACATTTTGCAGTCCAAATCCAATACCAACCCCTAAAGCTCCCAGCATAAATCCAAGCTTACTCAAATCAATTCCTGCAGCTGATAAGGCCATATAAAGCCCGATACTAATAAGTATTATTCTCAACAAAAGTGATATGGCAGGAGCAACACCCCGAGGTAATATGTTAACCATCCATTCATCCTGAAAAATGGCAGCGGCCAATTTAGCAAGAACAAGAGATAAGATAAAAATACCGAGAAACGCCAGAATTCCACCTAGCGAAATTGTCATTTCACCAACTTCCCATTCGGTAAGCATTAGCTCATTGACCCAGGTAACAATAAAATCAAAAACATCAAATCCTTCCAAGGTAAACATTATCCAAACCAACAATCCGGACCAAAGGAGTATAGGTTGAATACGTTTGTGAGTTAGATTAACCATAGTGGTTAATGTTTGTAAATTATATGTACTTCGTAGTTTAAAAATAAGTATTACAATACTGGTGATAACCTTCACGGCTAAATAAACTACCATCCCCAGACCGGTGGAAGCCAGAACACCACTAATAAGAAATCTGGACAAACTCACCATACCGATAATATTAGCTATGATCGCAACTGCTAAAATCAAAATATAAAACGGGGTCACAGATTGGAAAATTCGGTAAATTTGTTTGAATTGCTCCGGTGATTTCTTCATTAATTTTCTTCCTAATACAAGAGCAATGATCAGAATAATAGCATCTAATATCATTAACCATCTTACCATAGCGGCTTTAGGGCCCAAATAAGCTTCAAAAGTATGAATGAGATAAACAAGAAAAACCAAGGCAAGAAAAATGCTAAAACGCCTATGGGTAAGTTTGGGCAATAAAAATACAGTTCCAATTAAAACTAAGAAAACGTGAAGCTCACTAAATGCCGGAATTAGAGCATCATAAAAAAAAGCTGAAATGAGAACCCCCACAACCAGACTTGCCGATAACGGATTAGAAAGTACAATTTTAGCCTGTATCTCAATAGGGTTTGTTAACTCGTTTATATCTTTTTTCCATTTTTTGTTTACACTGATCATTAATACAAGGAGAATTAAAATAAAGAGTACCTGCAAAACAACGGTTTTACCATTTAAAGGGACAAACTCTTTCAATTGATCCTTATTTTCTTTGAGACCTGATAAGATCAGCTCTGTGGCATTTACAGAGGCAGCTGCAGTAGTATCAGTTTCACTGATTCCTACGTTTTTCGATTTCCAGATAGGTTGGCTGTCAAAAACAAAATAATCCTTTTGTAATTGAAGTTCCACTAGTTCAATTTCAGAAATTGTCTCGTCAATTGTTAGAACCAGATCAGTAAGTCTTTTTTGAATTGTAAAAATAGCATCTAATCGATCGTGAGTTAAAATTAATATCTCTTGTAAAGTATTTATAACATCATCCAGACTGGAGTACACATCTTTCGATTCACTTGTGCTTAAAATGTTATCTTTGGTTTGTTCCCATTTTTTTATTTCTTTGACGAGTTCATCATTAATATCACTTATCTCCTCGGTTCGTGATTTAAGAATTTTTTGATAGCCTTTTACGCTGGATCTATATTTCTCCCATTCTATCTTGGTTACTTTTATCAATCTGCGATTCATGCTTTCGAGTTGTATCAAAAGAGAATCTTTCTTGTTATTGATTTCTTTATTTGTTATGTTTAATAGTGAATCTACTTCCAGAATATTCAAACTAGGAATAAGAATTTTTTTTAATTTTAGAATACGTTGACCAAGTTTTTCAGTTTCCTCTGAAATGTCACCAATAGAAATTGCCTCTTTAGCGACTTGAGTAGAATCAGACACCTTTGTGGTATTATCTTGCCCATGTACTTCAAAATTCATGAATAATGTAATTGAAAAGAATAGAACTATAACTTGAAATAAATTTGTCGCGATACTTTGTTTCATGGAATTTATTTTGTGACCAACAATATACTTATAATTTAAATAAAGCATTATCTTCAAAGGGTATTATTTAGTTAATAATAACAATATGTATAAGTTTTTTTTATATTTTTAATGGTTTTAACATGAAAAGAACCATTCTTTTAATTTCTTAATATTTATAAAGGCTAAGCATGAATAAAAATTTGCTAAAAATAGGACTTGCACAAATTTCACCGGTTTGGCTGAATAAGGTAAAAACCTTAAAAAAAATTAAAGAATTTATCGTAGAGGCCGGAAACAATAAATGTGAATTGATTGTTTTTGGGGAAGGAATTTTACCTGGTTATCCTTTCTGGATCTCCTTGACAAATGGTGCAGAATTCAATTCGACCATGCATAAAGAATTACATGCACATTACATCAGGAATTCTATTCAGATCGAAGCAGGAGAATTAAATGAAATATGTGTTGCTGCTAAAAAATATAATTTAGCTATTTATCTGGGAATCATAGAGAGAGCTAAAGACAGAGGTGGACATAGTATCTATTGTTCGTTGGTTTATATAGATCAGAAGGGCAATATACAATCTGTCCACCGAAAATTACAACCCACTTACGAAGAACGTTTAACCTGGGCAGCTGGTGACGGGAATGGTTTACAGGTGCACAACTTAAAACAGTTTTGCGTGGGAGGTTTAAATTGTTGGGAAAATTGGATGCCTTTATCAAGAACGGCACTTTATGGATTAGGAGAAAATTTACATATTGCGGTTTGGCCCGGTTCTGATTATAATACTAAAGATATAACCAGATTCATTGCCAGAGAATCTAGATCGTTTGTCATTTCTGTTTCCAGCCTGATGAGTATCGATGATTTTCCGGAAGACACTCCCTATTTAAAAGAGATCTTAAAAAAGGCACCAAAAGTTATGGCTAACGGAGGATCATGTATTGCCGGACCCGATGGTGAATGGATAATAGAACCCGTGATCGATAAGGAAGGCTTAATTGTCAACACCATAGATTTTAATCGGGTGCTTGAAGAAAGACAAAATTTTGATATTAGTGGTCATTATTCTCGTCCCGATGTTACAAGGTTAATTGTTAATAGAGAAAGACAGTCAATATTGAAAATGATAAATAAAAGAGATGATTAATATAATAGTAAAGCGCTAAAGAATTATCAAGTAAAATGAAAAAAATTGGCTTAATTGGTGGTATGAGTTGGGAATCTTCCCTGGTTTATTACGAAGTAATGAATAAAAAAGTCAGAGATATTTTGGGAGGTTTTCACTCATCAAAATGTATCATGGAATCTGTTGATTTTTCTGAGATCGAAGAGCTACAAAAGAAAGAAGATTGGGAGAGTTTGGATCGTATTATGGCCAATTCTGCCGAAACATTAGAGAATAGCGGAGCTGAGATCATTATTTTATGTACGAATACCATGCACCTTTGCAGTGATAAAATACGGGAAAGTATTACAATTCCTTTTTTACATATCGCCGAAGCCACAGGTAAGAACATCAAGGAGAAAAAATTAAAAAAGGTTGCTCTTTTAGGAACAAAGTTTACCATGGAAAAAGATTTTTATAAGAAAATATTATTAGATGATTTTAATATTGAAGTTATAATTCCTGAACTTGAAGACAGAAACTTTATTCATCATATAATCTATAATGAACTTGTACATGGTAAAATAACAATTGATTCTAAAAAGGCATTTATAAAAATAATTGAAGATCTAAAAAATAAAGGTGCCCAAGGGGTTATTTTAGGGTTGTACGGAAATTCCATTACTGATCAAAGCAAACGGATGTGGATATACCTGTTTTTGATACAGCAAGAATTCATGCCGAAGCTGCAGTCGAGTTTGCCTTAAATGGTTAATACTTTATAAGTCTCAACATAGTTTAAATATGATAAGAATATATTTTAAATGAATGATTTCAATAAGTAAAAAAGATCTTAACTCAATAAACCTTAAAAGAAAAATTTTTAAATTTTTAATAAGGTTAACAGGTCTTTTAACAATACTTGTTTTTCTGATGATTGGTGTTTTTTGGTATATTATTGAAAATAAGAAAGATTGGATAATTGAAGAAATTCAAAATTTTGTAAATGAAAATAATTCAGGGGAGTTATTCATTAGTGATATTGATTTCTTACCACTTAAACATTTCCCTAAAGCCGGAATTAAACTAAATAATGTAAGATTCTATGAAGAAAAGGATTCATTGAGAAAGGAAGATGAGCCTCCCTTTTTTAAAGCAGAACAGATTGATGCAAATATTGATTTACAAGCATTGGTTCTAAGTTCAAAATTAAAAGTAGATGATATTAATTTAAACGATATAAGTTTAAATGTTAATAAAGAGGGTTATGGAAGTTTAAATTTTTCTGAGGCTATATCATTGCTTACAGAAAAAATTCAGAAACAAATTGAGGAATTTGAGATCAATTTTCTGGAATTATCCGGTAATGAAAAAAATGGCACAGTCAGAAAATATACCTACCATTAGTTTTACCATCAATCGATTATTATACAAGCATAAAAAGTTTGAAAATATTGAGGATTTTGAGATAAAAGGTCAAATATATGAAACGGATAAAGTGACCCATATTGATATATCAACGTGGTAGGATAAAAATGCCATACGGATCAATTAGCTTATCAGCTAAATTATTAATTAATAGTGAAGATAAATTAAAGGTAGATACAGAATTGAAAATAAATGATTTTCCATATAATTATGTAAACAAACCAATTGAAGAAATCGTACCATTTATGGATCCAACTACCAAAATTTGGGTCCTTGATTCTTTAGCAAAATTTAATCTTGAATTAAATTTATCATCTCTTCTCGAATTCCAGCCCTTCAAGGTAAAAAATGTAAACATTATTAATGGAAAGATGGATTTCATTATTGTTGATAAACCAAAAGTTGAAATGGATAGTATTTCTTTGCATGCCAATAATATATCTTTCATTACTAATAAGAAGTCAAATAAAATAGTTGGTTTGAAGTCATTAGAAGGTGAGATGGAGATTGGAAAAGTAAAATTTTTCCCAATAATTGAAACAGAGATAAAATTATCATTTACGGGAATGGAGAATAACATTAAAATTGATTTTGGATTAGAAAATAATGAATTGACAACTCAAGAGGGCTCAGTAAATTTAAACTTAAATAATAAAGAAAAGTCTTATGCGATTCATTTTATTGTAAAAGATATTGATATTGAAAATCTGGTAAATTCTAAAAAAAATGAAAGGATTTCGAAAGGTTATATCGATCTGTTTGTTGATTTGCAAACATCTGGTTTAAAATCAGTTAATTTAATGAATAACCTTAATGGTAAAGTTAAATTTTTAAGTAAGGAAATGATATTATATGGAATGGATATAGATGAATTACTAAAAGCTTATGAAAAAACCCAAAAATTTAACTTAGTTGATGTTAGCGCATTTCTATTTGCCGGTCCTATAGGAACAGTTGCGACCAAGGGATCGGATTTATTAAAATTATCCATGGTAGATTTGAAAGAAAATGACTCCACATCTATTTCAAATTTAATCGTGGATTTGAAAATATCTAATGGTCAATTAACTACGGAAGATGTGGCACTCGCAACCTTGAAAAACCGAATAGCTTTTATGGGGTCAATAGATTTGGTTAATGATACAATTCCAAATTTTACAGTTGTCGTGCTCGATAAAAAAGGCTGTTCTAAAATTGAACAAAAGTTTTATGGGAAAACTGATGATATACAAATTGCAAAGTTGAAAACCTTACAAGTTGTATTTGGATCGGTTAAAAACGTAGTAAAATCAGTCTTTGGTAAAAAATGTGAACCGATTTATACAGGTACCATAAAACATCCTTCCAAAAAGGATAAAATAAATAAAGAATAATTTACATTTCAGATTTTAAATATGAAATTGAATGAATAGGCTTTCTCATCAAATCTACTTCGCAAAACCAGAGTTCATTAATAAAAGCCTAGATTTACGCTATATACCTGAGTTCGATATAACTCAACACTCACAGTTTCTATTGTTTATTGTAGATAAGGCAAGTCTTTGAAGGACTATTTATAGTTTAAAAAGTTGCAACGAAGTATACGATAAACAATAGGAATCTAAAGAAAACCATACAAACAGCAATCTTTAAACTATAAAAGACTTAAATTAACACGTTAGTTTTCATTTTTACAATTCAAATCTCACTATTTGTATGGCTTCTGTGGAGATTGACTTATATCGAACTCAGGTTATTAATAATAATAATTTTGGACTATCTTGAAATTTTACGGTCTTATCATTTCTCAACTGTGCAATGGTTAGCTGTTTTTTTTGCTATTTTTTTATTGGGCCTGGCAAAATCTGGAATCAAGGGCATAGGAATAATAATAGTTGTGATCTTAGCCTTTGTTTTTGGAGAAAAAGCTTCCACCGGTATCCTGCTTCCCCTGTTGATTTCTGCTGATATATTTGCTGTTACTTATTACAATAAGCATACACAATGGATTTTTATAAAAAAATTGATGCCATGGATGATGGCCGGTGTTTTGGTTGGTGTATGGATGGGTAATGATGTATCAGAAGATGTATTCAAAAAAATAATGGCAATAATAATTATTGGATCTGTATTGGTCATGTTTTATTTTGAGAATAAGAAAATGATAAGCGTACCAAATAATATTTGGTTTTCAAGCTCTTCCGGTCTTTTGGCTGGGTTTTACAACCATGATAGGAAATTTAGCTGGTCCTATTTCAAATATTTATTTTTTAGCTATGCGACTTCCAAAAAATGAGTTTATAGGAACAGCGGCTTGGTTGTTCTTTATCATTAATTTATTCAAACTTCCATTTCATATTTTTGTTTGGAAAACTATAAGCTAAAGAAACATTAGTTTTAAACTCTGTAATGATACCGGTAATGGTTATTGGATTTTACTTAGGGTGTGCTTATCGTTAAGCTGATCTCCAATATTAATTACAGAAGATTTATTCTTTTTGTAACCGCTCTCGGCGGATTTATATTATTGTTTAGATAAGCTCAAGACCGAATACGATTCTCTTTTGGCACTACCACGAATTTAATGGAAAAATTGATAAAACATTATTTGATATTGTTGAGGGTTGGCCTTCAAGAATTTAATGTTCTAAATAAAATGAAAACTTAGTAAAACCGAGAATTTGAGAGCTTACTCGAAAATCACTCGGCTGCACTTAGGTTTTATAAAATTTTGGTTATTGAATTCTTGTAAGCCTTGATTTTTTTGTTTCGTTTTTTTATCAAGAAAAAGTGAAATGCCTGTCCGGCATAAGGACATAAAAATAAGTATTCCATTAAAATAACAGCAGAACCACTCTTTTAAGAATCAAGATTGATTTAAATAAAACTTTATTTAATATTTAAAGTCAATTGAATCCTTTTTCTGGCAATATCCACATCCAAAACTTTTACAATAACATGTTGATGTAAACTCACAACTTCATTTACATCACTAACAAATCTATCGGATAAATTAGAAACATGAACCAATCCGCTTTCCTTGATGCCAATATCTACAAAACAGCCAAAATTTGTGATGTTATTAATAATTCCGGGTAATAATTGCCCTTCTCTCAGATCGTCTATAGACCTAATATTTTGATTAAAAGTGAATACTTTTGCCTTTTCACGTGGGTCAATTCCGGGTTTTTCAAGCTCTTGGATGATATCTTCTAATGTTGGTAAACCAATAGTAACGGTACAATATTTTTGCAGATCAATTTTATTTAGAATATTAGTATTTCCGATTAGTTCTGAAACACTTTTATTTACCTCTTTCGCCATCTTTGTAACTATAGAATAGCTTTCGGGATGTACTGCCGAATCATCTAATGGATTTTCAGCATTTTTAATTCGTAAAAACCCTGCACCCTGCTCAAATGCTTTTGCGCCTAAACGAGTTACTTTTTTAATATCATTTCTGGAGGTAAACGCCCCATTTTCATCTCGATATTCAACTATATTTTGAGCTAATTTTGACCCAATGCCCGATACATAACTCAGTAAGGATTCACTTGCCGTATTGATATTAACACCTATGGTATTTACACAACTTTCAACAACTGAATCTAAAGAATTTTGAAGTTTTGTTTGGTCAACATCATGTTGATATTGACCAACTCCGATAGATTTAGCTTCGATTTTAACCAATTCAGCCAAAGGATCTGATAATCTTCTCCCAATGGAAATGGATCCTCTAACGGTAACATCATAGTTCGGAAACTCATCACGGGCAATTTTAGATGCAGAATATATAGAAGCTCCCGCTTCACTTACCACAAAAACCTGAATATCTCTATTAAACCTGATCTTTCTGATCAATCTTTCTGTTTCTCTTGAGGCAGTTCCATTCCCTATGGCTATGGCTTCAATTTTGTATGCATCAACTAATGAATTTATTTTTCTGATGGCACCAATATTATCATTTTGTGGTGCATGTGGATATATAGTTTCATTATATTCCAATCCGCCTTGTGCATTCAAACAAACTATTTTGCATCCTGATCTATATCCGGGGTCAATAGCCAATATGTTTTTTTCGCCAAGCGGAGCTCCTAATAACAATTGTTTTAAATTTTTTGCAAAGACCTGTATGGCACTTTCATCTGCTTTTTCTTTAGCAAGGTTCAGAGCTTCATTTGACAATGAAGGGAATAATAATCGTTTATAAGCGTCTTTAACAGCAATTTCAATTTGTGAGGCACAAGTGTTATTGGTTCTGACTATTCTGTCTTCCATTTTAGAAATTGCCCTTTCGTGATCAATCTCAATTTTTATTCGAACAAATCCTTCTTGTTCCGCTCTTAAAATTGCCAATAATCTATGAGAAGGACAACGATTTAAGCTTTCTGACCAGTCAAAATAATCACGATATTTTTGGGCTTTTTCTTCATCAACCTTTGATTTTATAACCTTCGTATTTATACTGCCAAATTTTTCTATTTGCCAACGAATAGAGTTTCTTATATCGGTTCTTTCATTTATCCATTCGGCAATAATAAACCGGGCACCTTCAAAGGCCTTATCTATTGATACAATATCATCATTTAAATATTTTAAAGCAATATTTTCTATATTTTCCGCCTTTTGACTCATGATAATTTTAGCCAAAGGTTCTAAGCCATTCTTTCGGGCAGTTTCGGCTTTTGTCTTCCGTTTTTTCTTATAAGGCAGGTAAAGATCCTCTAAGGCAGTGAGATCACCAGCAGCTAATACTTTTAATTTTAAATCATCGCTTAGAACTTCTTGTTCTTCTAAAGATTTTAATATAGAAGATTTTCTTTTTTCCAGATCTTCAAACTGATTTTTAAATTTTACGATATCCCCAATCTGAAGCTCATCTAAGTTACCTGTTCTTTCTTTTCTATAACGGGAAATAAATGGGATGGTACAATCTTCATCAATCAATTGAATGGTATTTTTAATGCCTTTTTCAAGAAGATTTGTTTTAGAACTGATGAAGTCTAAGAGTTGCGTCATTTTTGTTTTAATAAAATTAGAATTCGTATTCTCCGCAGATAGCGCTGATTTAATATTTCTGTGATATCTGCGAGAATATAAATCAGCTTATTTGCCCTCCGTTTTGAACATCTTTTTCAGGCTCTATAAAAGTGAGTTTACCGTCAGGGGTGTCACTCATTAAGATCATCCCCTGACTTTCCACACCTCGTAATTTACGAGGAGCAAGATTAACTAACACCGATACTCTTTGCCCGATAATTTCATCCGGCATAAAACTTTCGGCTATTCCGCTTACAATGGTTCGTGTATCAATACCGACGTCAATTTTTAGTTTTAAAAGTTTTTTGGTTTTAGGTATTTTTTCTGCTTCTAAAATCGTACCAATTCTTATATCCAATTTGGTAAAATCCTCAAAGGAAATGGTTTCTTTCTGAGGTTCGACTTCCACCACTTTATTGGCAATTTTAGTAGCTTCCAATTTATCGATCTGATCTTGTACCTCGGCATCTTCAATTTTAGCAAAAAGCAGTTTGGGTTTACCTATTTGGTGGCCAGAAGGTAATTTTGCTAAATCATTCCAGCTTAGAACTTCTTTACGAGATTTCATCTCTTCATGAGCAGAGATAACCGCTACACTCGTACCTCTTTCCTCTTTAAGACCTAATATTGTTTTTAATTTTATACTTGTAAAAGGTAAAAAAGGTTCGCATAAAACGGCTAAACCACTTGCAATTTGCAAGGCAACATACATGATGGTTTCCACCCTTGCAGGGTCTGTTTTTATTTGTTTCCAGGGTTCTTCATCGGCTAAGTATTTATTTCCAAGCCTGGCCAGGTTCATTAATTCTGATAAAGCCTCTCTAAACCGGTAACGTTCAATGGAGTTGGAAATAATTTCAGGATAATTATTTAAGCCTTCTAATGCTTTTTGATCTTCAACAGAAAATTCCTTTGGTTTTGGTACCTGCCCGTCAAAATATTTATTGGTTAAAACAACCACACGGTTGATAAAATTGCCGAAAATGGCAACCAGTTCATTATTATTTCTGGCCTGAAAATCTTTCCAGGTAAAATCATTATCCTTGGTTTCAGGTGCATTCGCAGTCAAGACATAACGTAATACATCTTGTTTTTCAGGGAAATCTTCCAGATATTCATGCAACCAAACAGCCCAATTCTTAGAAGTAGATATTTTGTTTCCTTCCAGGTTTAAAAATTCATTAGCCGGAACATTTTCGGGCAGTATATAATCACCATGAGCTTTTAGCATTGCTGGAAAAATAATACAGTGAAAAACTATATTATCTTTACCAATAAAGTGCAATAATTTAGTGTTTTTATCTTTCCAATAAGGCTCCCAATCTTTACCTTCTCTTTTTGCCCATTCTTTAGTTGATGAGATATATCCTATAGGCGCATCGAACCATACATATAAAACTTTTCCTTCGCCACCTTCAACCGGTACAGGAATTCCCCAATCCAGATCACGGGTTACCGCTCGTGGCTTTAATCCATCGTCTACCCATGATTTTACTTGCCCTAGAACATTGGTTTTCCAATCGTGTTTGTGGCCTACAAGGATCCATTCCCTTAACCAATCTTCATATTCATTTAATGGTAAATACCAATGTTTGGTTTCTTTTAAAGAAGGTATATTACCCGTTATAGCCGATTTTGGATTGATCAAATCTGTAGCATTGTGGCTTGTTCCGCAATTTTCACATTGGTCGCCATAACTTTCTTCATATCCACATTTCGGACAAGTACCCACAATAAATCTATCGGCTAAAAACTGATTGGCCTCTTCATCATATAATTGCGCAGAAGTTTCTTCGATGAACTTACCTTCTTTATATAATTTTTTAAAAAACTCAGAAGCTGTATCATGTTGAACTCTCGCTGTTGTTCTTGAATAATTATCAAAACTGATCCCAAATTCCGCGAAAGCGTTTTTGATAATACTGTGATATTTATCTACCACTTGTTGTGGTGTTACCCCTTCCTTTTTAGCTTTTAAAGTAATGGGTACACCGTGCTCATCTGAGCCGCACACGAAAGCCACATCTTTATTATTTAAACGTAAGTATCGGGCATAAATATCAGCTGGCACATATACACCTGCCAAATGGCCAATATGAACCGGTCCGTTAGTGTATGGTAATGCAGCTGTTATTGTATATCTTTTAGGATCTTGCATGTATAAAAATTGAGACCACAAAAGTAAGAAAAAGGGCATACATGACATTTTTTATTTTTAAAAATACTTCTCAACTAACTTTTTTGTATAATTGCCAGATATTAAAACACAGATATTTTTTTCTAAACACTTTAAATATGTCTAAATTATTTTCTGCAAAAACATTTCTTACCTTTTTTATTGCATTCATTTATTTTCCGGTTTTATCTCAGAATGATACTGAGGTGTCTATTATTCGTGATTTGGTCAGACCACCAAGCTTAAAAAAAGGAGATACTATCATGATCTTATCACCGGCAGGAAGGATCAGGGATAAAACTTCGATTGATGATGGAATTGAATTGGCAAATCACTGGGGTTTAGTTGTATTTTTTGGGAACCATATGCTTTCTCAGTACAATACTTTTGCCGGTACTGATGAACAGCGGCTTGAAGATTTACAGAAGGCTTTAGATGACCCGAGCATAAAGGCCATTTGGGCTGCACGTGGTGGTTATGGAGCAGTTAGAATTATTGATGATTTGGATTTTAGTTTATTTTTTGAAAACCCCAAATGGATTATTGGATATTCGGATATTACGGTATTACACAATAAGATACATGATCTGGGTTTTCAAACTATTCATGGACAAATGCCCTTAACGCTGGATTTAGATGATCCTTTACAAAGAGAATCGATAGTTACTTTATACAGTGCATTATTTGGTAAAAAACTGAGCTATAAGTTTAATTCATCAAAAAATAATCGTGTAGGTGAAAATACCGGGCAGGTTGTTGGTGGAAATCTTTCTATTGTTTATAGCATGCTGGAATCAAATAGCTCATTAAATATGAACGAAAAAATATTATTTATTGAAGATGTTGGTGAGGTGTTATACCATATTGATAGAATGATGATCAGCTTAAAAAGAGCCGGATATTTTAAAAATTGTAATGGATTGATAGTAGGGAATTTTAAATTAAAGAAAAACGAAGGAAACAAGTTTGGCAAAACCTTGGAAGAAATTATTTTAGAAGCTGTTGAAGGAACTGATTTTCCAGTTATTTTTGATTTCCCGGCAGGTCACATTGATGACAATAGAGCAATTATTTTAGGAGATTTTGTTGATTTAAAAGTAACTAAGAAAAAAACAAAAATAGTTTTTATGTAAATAAAAAAAGAAGCACTCAATTTTAAATTAAATATATTAGCAAACATTGAATAAAAAAAATGAATTTTAAAGGTGCTTCAATAATATTTATCCTATGCCTTGGTATTTTAGCTTCTTCTTTCAGTTTCCTACCAAATAAAGAAGAAATTTCTATTCCTGCAAAAAAAGTTAGGAAACCTAATGTGGTCATAATTTTTTTAGACGATTCGGGCTATTCAGATTTCAGTCCGTTCGGAAATGGAAATATACCAACACCAAATGTTCAAAAGTTGGCTGATGAAGGCACCAGGTTTACCAATTTTTATGTACCACAAGCCATTTGTTCAGCATCACGTTCTGCTCTGATCACCGGATGTTACCCTGGCAGAACAAAAGTATTTGGTGCACATGGTCCCAAGGAAAGAGGTTTGGAAACTAATTTTCCAACAATAGGTGAATTATTTAAATCTGAAGGGTATAAAACAGCACTCTTTGGGAAAATGGCATTGTGGTGATCAACCGGACACTCGTCCTCATGCCAGAGGATTCGAAGAAACTTGTGGATTAATGTATTCTAATGATATGTGGAAACATCATCCTGAAAATCCTGAATATTGGGGGAGGTACCCAATCCAATTCTGGGAAAATGGAAAAGTAACAATAAAAGATGTGGGAATTCCAGAACAAAAAAATCTTACTAAATGGTATACTGAACACGCTGTTGATTTTATTAATCGAAATAGTAATGAACCATTTTTGTTATATGTGCCACATTCTATGCCTCATGTTCCTATTTTTTGTAGTGATGCGTTTGAAGGTAAATCTGGTGTTGGCTTGTATGGTGATGTAACCATGGAATTAGACTGGTCTGTAGGAGAAATAACCAAAGCTTTAAAAGATAACGGACTTGAAGAAAATACTATCGTAATATTTACCTCCGATAACGGGACCATGGGTAGCTTATGGGAATCATGCAGGGAAAACCCCTTTTCGGGAGGCAAAGGCAACTTCTTTTGATGGAGGAACCCGATCGGCATGTATTATTAAATATCCAAACCATTTAAAAGCGAATGGAATTTCTGATAAAGCATTTTGCTCTATTGATTTACTACCAACTCTTTGCCATTTGACCGGTGTTCAACTTCCTGAATCAGAAATAGATGGGAAAAATGTATGGGGCCTTATATCAGGTAAAGCAGGTGCAACAAACCCACATAATTATTACGCATTTTCCACAGGTAAAATGTTTGAAAGTGTAATGAGTTCTGATGGAAAGTGGAAACTTCATTTGCCGCATAATTACCGTACATTGAATACTCCTGGTAATGATGGAGCTGCCGGAAAATACGATTCAGTAAATATTGAATTGTCTTTATTTGATATGGAAAATGACCCTTATGAAATCAAAAATGTGATAGAGAAGAATCCGGAAGTATTCAGTAAATTAGGTAAATATGCTAATTTGCATAAACAAAATTTTTACGAAAATTAAATGGCCAAGCATAATGAACTGGGTAAACTAGGAGAACAAATTGCAGTTGATTTTTTGATCCAAAATGGATATGAAATTAAAGAACGCAACTGGCGATTTAAAAAGGCAGAGTTAGATATTATTGTGCAAAAAGAAAATATTCTTGTTTTGGTAGAGGTAAAAACAAGATCTACTGACGATTTTGGTGACCCTCAGGATTTTCTCAAGCCTAAACAAAAAAAATTATTGATAACTGCAATGGATGAATATGTTACTTCAAAGGAATTAGATGTAGAGGTTCGTTTTGATGTGATTGCAATTATTAAGAATGAAAAACAAACTATTATAGAACATTTAGAAGATGCTTTTTTTTATTTTTGATAAAAACTATCAACCTTTCACTTTAAATAAAATCTTGATTTTTTAAAGATTATTTAGCTTCAAATAGATCTTTCAATTCTTTAATATTATCTGGTTTTGCCAGTATTATTTTATTCTCATCTAAAATGAAATAACCCGGAATTGCAGTTATTCCATAATCCTTTACCTTTTTACTAGACCATTTATTTAAGTCTAAGATATTGGTAAAATCAGGGAATTCGGAAGTCATTTTTACCCAGGCCTCTTTTTCATCTTCCAAACCAATAGTTATTACTCTGATATTTTCAATACCTTGTATAAAATTGTAAAATTCTGGCATTTCTATTTGGCAATGGGAACAGCCTGAACTAAAGAATACAACAATATAAAAATCATAACCATTCAAATCGTATAAATTTTTTTTTGTGCCGTTTTCTTCCCAAGAAAAATTGGTTGCTGTACTACCAATTGATGTTTTCAGGCTTGCTGTAATTTTATACTGTAAAGCAGCATCCTGATATCTATCTGGCAATAAATTATAATGTTGATTCATTACGAAATCAAGCATTAAAGCATTTTCATCAAGCAAATATTTTTGTAAGAGGTTTTCTTCAAAAATTTTAAGCAGATCATAATCGTTGTCTAATCTTTGAACCACATTTTCAATTGCCTCTTTTTCTAGAATATTTCTTGCTACTTCATTATTTGCTTGGTTCAAGTAAAATACATAATCAGTTAATCTGTCGTTGATAAAAGTAGAATTTCTCAAAACCTCGTCATTAAAATCTAATGCGTCAAAAAAATGAATCTTTAATTCATCAATATAATTCTGAGGTTCTTTGAAAGGTGTTTGTGCATAATATTGAACACTTGCCTGAATAAAATGGCTGGCAATTTTTCCTTTGGCTAAACTTTCAAATTCACTTTGTAACTTTTTTAAGTTACTTAAAGCGTTCTGGTATTTTTTCAGGATATTTTTATCTGTTTGCTTTTCTTCGGACTTAAAATAAACGACTTGCAATGAGTCTATTATTTTTTGTTGAGCAGATATTTTTTTATGATATTTTTGATATATGATATTTTCATCTGACTTTGAAAATATGATGGTTTCAATCGGGTTTATTGGATCAAAAGTAAATTCTATTTCTTCCTTATTGTAAATAAATTCAACATATAAATTGTTTTCCATTTGATAATAGGCACGATAAATTCCAGAAGGCTCAGATTCTCCTATATTAAATTGAAATTCGCCTTTTACCACATTCGCATTATCAATATATTCTTGTTGGCCGTTTTTTAGTTTATATAGCAAGATCCACGAATAATTATTGTCAGGATTAATATTGCCTTTTATGGCGAACTGTGACTGTACCAAAGAAGGAATAAAAATTAATAGGATCAATAACTTCTTTATCATAAATTGAAATTTTTCAAATGTACAATTTAATTTAAAATTTAAGATTCAGGAATAATAAAAATTTAAACCCGAATTATGTATTAGAAAATCTAATACATAATGCGAGTTAAAGCAGAAAAATTATTTGACATTTTAATTGCTTCAAATTATTATATTTGACGATTAGTATTATTATATGAAAATAAATAATAAAACAATCTGGATAACCGGCGCATCTTCGGGAATTGGTAAGGCTATGGCATTGGTTTTTTCAAAACATGGAGCAAATTTAATTTTATCTGCAAGAAATGAACAAAATTTGAACCAGGTTAAAGAACTGTGTGATCAATCTGAAAAAGTTGAAGTTTTGCCCTTGGATCTTTCTGATTATAGCTCTTTTTCTGAGAAAGTAAAATCGGCATTAAACTTTTTTAATGGAATTGATATTCTTATTAATAATGGAGGAATCAGTCAACGTTCGTTGGCAATTGAAACAGAACTTAAGGTTGATCAAAGAATATTCGAGATAAATTATTTTGGAACCATAGCATTAACTAAAGCTTTATTGCCACATTTTGTAGATAAAAAAAGTGGACAAATTGTTGTTATTTCAAGTGTCACTGGAAAAATTGGTACACCTTTACGATCCTCTTATGCTGCATCCAAACATGCCTTGCATGGTTTTTTTGACAGTTTAAGATCTGAAGTTTATGATGATAATATTGCAATAACCCTTGTTTGCCCGGGTTTTGTAAATACCGACGTTTCAAAAAACGCCCTGATTGCTGATGGAAGTAAGCAAAACACCAAGGATAAAGCAACTGCAAATGGATTGGATCCTGACGTTTTTGCAAGAAAAGTTATAAAAGCTATAGTAAAACGAAAACAAGAAGTTGTTATAGGAGGTGCAAAAGAAGTACTTGCAACTTATGTGAAAAGATTTTTCCCAAAATTATTATCAAATCTGATTCGTAGAGCAGATGTGACTTGAAATGATGTTAAATCAAAGATAAAACAGAGTATTTCTATTCAGAATTAATTGAATGTGATCTTATTATCATTCAAAAGATTATCGATATCATTTTGAGATAAATTGGTTTTTAAACCTAAAAGAACTAAGTCACCATCTGAAGAAATTTCAAGTACTATTTCTTTTATTCGATCTTTTTTTTCTAAAGCAAATATTTTTATTTTGTCATTATCATTTTTGATCTTAATGATATCTTCAAATTGAGATCGTTTTATAAATTTATCAAATTTAGATTGAATTTTTTCAGATTCATCTGAAAACACTAAAATTCGAACATGCTTGGCCTTTTTAAGTAAAGGTTTTACATCGGCATAGTCCTCATCGGATAAAAAACTACTAATAAATGAACTATTTAAACCTAAAGAAAACTCAGCATCTTTTTGATGGTTTTGATAAAATGTGTTGAAAGAAGTATTAGTTGCGCAGGAAGTAAAAATGGCAAGTGTTAATAGTAAAAATAAATTTCTCATTGTATTTTGTTTACCTTATGACGAATCAATATGAAAAATGTAACAAACAATTAAAAAATTTAAGCTTTAAAACCGGAATTCAAATTATGAGATTAATAAAAACAAATGTAATTATATCCAGAGATCGATAATTAGGAATAATCGAAATCAGGTCGATAGCTAGGTAGATCCATCGTAATAATACCTGTCAGGTTTTAGAAACCTGACAGGATACTAACCTTCAACTTCGATCACCAGGCTCTAAAGCATGTCATTGGCCAAATTAGCCAACTCTGATCTTTCACCTTTTTCTAATTTAATATGTGCAAATAATGAGTTTCCTTTTAATCTGTCAATTAAATAGGTTAAACCATTACTGTGTTCGTCCATATATGGTGTATCTATTTGATTTATGTCACCTGTAAAAATAACCTTGGTACCTTCTCCGGCACGAGTGATAATCGTTTTAACTTCATGAGGCGTTAAATTTTGTGCTTCATCAATTATAAATATAACATTGGTTAAACTTCTTCCTCTAATAAATGCAAGTGCTGTAATGGTTAACAAACCCGAATCCTGCATTTGCTGTAAAATTTTACTCTTTTTTTCGTTAGCTTTAAATTGATTTTTGATAAAGGTCAAATTGTCCCAAAGAGGTTGCATATATGGTGAAATTTTATCTTCGGCATCGCCGGGCAAAAAACCAATTTCCCGATTGCTTAACGGAATAATAGGTCGAGCCAAAATAATTTGATCGTATTTATTTTTTTGTTCCAAAGCAGAAGCCAAGGCCAATAATGTTTTGCCAGTTCCGGCAACACCTTCTAAAGCAACAAGTTTAATTTCATCATTTAATAAGGCATTCAATCCAAAGGTTTGTTCTGCATTACGAGGCTTGATCCCGAAAACATATTTTTTATCTACTTTTTCAATTTTATCGGTTACACCATTATATCTTGTTAAAACAGAATTCGAACAATTATTAAGAATATAGTATCCGTTTGTAATTTTTACATTACCTAATATACCATCTTCTTTAATATGATTTTTTTGATAAATATCTTGGATAATTTGTGCGTCAATATCTTCAATTACCGGAAGTCCTTCTGAGAATTTTTTAATGTTTTTAACTTTCCCTGTTTCGTAATCTTCAGATAATAATCCAATAGCCTTTGCCTTTAATCTTAGATTAATATCTTTAGTTACTAAACTAACTATACAGTGTTTTTCTTCATTTTGTAAAGAAATAGCCGCATTTATAATTTTATGATCATTTTTTGCATTGCCATAAATTTCTTCTGCATTAATGTTTTTTAAACTTAATGAGTCCATAATTACTTTGATATTTCCTCTGTTTTTTCCTAAATTCATCCATTTATTTAATCCATTATTACCCGATAGTTTATCTAAAAACCGAATAACTTCACGGGCTTCAAAATTTTTAGTTTCATTGCCTATTTTAAATTGATCTAATTCTTCTATCACAGTTATCGGTATAGCGACATCATTCTCTTCAAAACTGGTTATTGAATTGTGATCAAATAATAAAACTGAAGTGTCTAAAACGAAGATTTTTTTTGTAGTAATTTTTTTCATATAACATTTTTTAGGTAAGACCATTCATTATTAACGAATGGTTGAATTTTTTCACATGTAGAAATGAATAGATCTACTTATAATTTTTTAAAAAAAATACAAAAAATTAATATTAGAACAGATATGGATTCGTTAAATAAAACCCGATTTATTAACAAGAAGTTAACTAAATTTCTTTTAAGATTTGGAGTGCTTTTTCTACAGAATCTATACGAATAAAAGTGATTAATAATCGCAATCCTTTTTTGGTTTCTTTTTCTTTCATCACGCACATTTTACTATTCAATTGTACGTATTTCAAAAGGCTTGTAAATATTACACTTTGATAATAGTCACTTTGTTGATCTGAAATAAAATAGCCCACCATTCTTTTTTGTTTTAAGATAACACGTTCTAAGCCAAGTTTTTTGGCTAACCATTTAATTCGAACGCTATCCAATAGATCAACAGCCTGCAAAGGCAATTCACCGAATCGATCTTTCAATTTATCTTCAAAACCTTGTAATTCTTCTTCAGTTTTTAAATCGCTTAATTCTTTGTACAGTCTTAACCGTTCAGTTATACTATTTATATAATCATCGGGTAATAGAATTTCAAAATCTGTGTCAATTTGAACCTCTTTCACAAAATCTTTGGATTTTTGTTTATCATCTTTGTATAAATCTTTAAACTCATTTTCCTTCAATTCGTCAATGGCTTCGTTCAAAATTTTTTGATAAGTTTCAAATCCTATATCATTAATAAATCCACTTTGTTCTCCTCCTAAAAGGTCACCTGCACCTCTAATTTCTAAATCTTTCATGGCAATATGAAAACCACTCCCTAGGTCTGAATGTAATTCTAAGGCTTGAATTCGCTTGCGGGCATCATCAGTTATCATATGATAAGGCGGGGTGATAAAATAGCAAAACGCCTTTTTATTTGATCGCCCAACCCGGCCTCTCATTTGATGGAGATCACTTAATCCAAAATTGTTTGCATTATTGATGAATATAGTATTTGCATTTGGAATATCTAGTCCACTTTCAACAATGGTAGTAGAAACTAAAACATCAAATTCGTTATTGATAAAAGCCAGCATCAATTGTTCTAGTTTTTTACCATCCATTTGCCCGTGACCAATGCCTATTTTGGCATCAGGAATCAAACGTTGAATTAAACCTGCGACCTCCTGAATATTTTCTATTCGGTTATGAATAAAAAAGGTTTGACCACCTCTTGAAATTTCGTATTGAATTGCATCTCTTATAATTTCTTCGCTAAAGCGGATAACATTCGTTTCAATTGGATGCCTATTGGGAGGAGGAGTTTTGATTACTGACAAATCTCTTGCGGCCATTAATGAAAATTGTAAAGTTCTTGGAATTGGTGTCGCGGTTAATGTTAAAGTATCAATATTTTCTTTGAATGTTTTCAACTTATCCTTTACCGATACCCCAAATTTTTGTTCTTCGTCAATAATTAACAAACCCAGATCTTTGAATTTTATTTTTTTATTCACCAATTGATGGGTGCCAATAACAATATCTACACCGCCATCTGCCAAACCATTAATTGTTTGATTGCGTTGCTTGGTAGTTCTAAATCTGTTCAAATATTCAACTGTTACAGGAAAATCCTTGAGCCTTTCTCTAAACGTCTTTGCATGCTGAAAGGCTAAAATTGTAGTAGGTACTAAAATTGCTACTTGTTTACCGTTATCAACGGCTTTAAATGCTGCACGTATTGCGATTTCCGTTTTACCGAAACCAACGTCACCGCAAACCAATCTATCCATTGGCTGATCTTTTTCCATATCAGCTTTAACATCTTGTGTTGAGCTAAATTGATCTGGTGTATCTTCGTAAATAAAACTTGCTTCTAATTCGTGTTGCATATAACTATCGGGATTAAAAGCAAATCCTTTTTGTAATTTTCTTTTTGCGTATAATTTGATCAAATCATATGCAATATGTTTGACTCTTGCTTTGGTTTTTTGTTTTAATTTTTTCCAGACATTAGAGCCAAGTTTATGTACTTTAGGGGCTTTACCATCTTTACCGTTGTATTTGGTTATTTTATGTAAAGCGTGAATACTAATATAAAGAACATCTCTTTCGCCATATATCAATTTGATTGCTTCTTGTTTTTTCCCCTCAACATCTATTTTTTGGAGTCCTCCAAATTTTCCAATTCCATGATCAATATGAGTCACATAATCACCTATTTCTAAATTGGTTAATTCCTTTAAGCTAATCAACTGTTTTTTGGCAAATCCGCTTTTTAATCTGAACTTATGATATCGTTCAAAAATTTGATGATCAGTATAACAAGCAATTTTTAATTCGTTATCTATAAAACCCTGAAACAAAGGTGTAGTAATAGTTTTGTAATTTATTTCTTCTTCAACATCATCAAATATATCATGAAAACGTTTGGCTTGTTTTTCGTTATCACAAAAAAGATAATTGCTGATCCCATTGCGAGTATTTTCATTTAAATTTTCAATCAACAGATCAAATTGTTTATTAAATGAGGGTTGAGGTTTAGTTGAAAAAGTAAAATTATTATATTGGTTTGCAGTGGATATAATATTCGATTTAATAAGACAGAAATTTTGCAGTCGATCTATAATCTTTTCACCATTGCAAAATAGGTCTTCGGGGTCTGATAATTTGATCTCGCCGGTTAAATTTTTAAACGCATTTTCAGCTTTTGAAAAAAGTTTATTTAAACTATCATTTATCAATTCCATATCTTTTGTAAAAACGATAGTTTTGGAAGAAATATAATCTAAGAAACTCTCCCTTTTTTCTTCCAGCATTTTATTTTCAACATTAGGCATAATGTTGATTTTTTTTATTTTTTCAATAGAGAGTTGTGTTTCAATATCAAAGGTTCTGATACTATCAACTTCATCGCCAAAAAACTCAATTCGGTAAGGCAGGTCATTTGAAAATGAAAAAACATCTATAATACCACCTCTAACAGCAAAATCACCTGGTTCAATTACAAAATCAACTCGGTTGAAATTGTATTCATGTAACATTTCATTTACAAAATCTAAGCTAACATTTTCACCGATATTTAGTTTTAAAGTATTCCTTTTTAATTCACTTTTGGTAATTACCTGTTCAAATAAGGCATCGGGATAAGTGAGTATAATTGCTGGTTTTTTTTGAGAATTAATTCGATTCAAAACCTCAGCACGAAGCAGAATATTCGCGTTATCCGTATCTTCAATTTGATATGGGCGGCGGTATGATCCTGGATAAAAGAGAACATTGTTAGTATCCAATAACTGTTCCAGATCATTGAGATAATAAGCAGCCTCCTCTTTATCATTAAAGATCAGTAAAAAAGGATTTTCAACTTTTTTAAATATGGAAGCAATAACAAAAGACAATGACGACCCTGCCAAATTAGAAATTTCTATTTGGTTTTTTTCTTGTTCTAATACGTTGACAATTTGATTAACTCTATCTAATTGATCGTAATAATTAGCAATTTTTTGTTTACTCAAAGCTAATAATTTTGTACAAATATAATTTAATAAAATCAAAACCTACTTAGTAATTTGGCCGGTATAAATTATAAACTAAAATTATTTTTAACTTAGAAATAATTTTTTTTTGAAGTAAAAACTAATTAAAACCACATTAATATTAATATAATTTAATGCATAGAATGGTGTGATTTTTAGTTGAATTGACTACTTTTATCCAGGTTTATACTAAAGAAATTATGAATAGTTTCTTTACTCGAAAATATAAGACAAACATAATTAACGCATGAAGCAAAAAAAAATAACAGGCATTCAGCAAATTGGAATTGGTGTAGAAGATGTTCATCTTGCATGGAAATGGTATCGACAACACTTTGGAATGGATATCGGAGTTTTTGAGGAAGAAGCAGTTGCAGAATTAATGCTCCATTACACAGAGGGTAAAAAACGTGAACGCCATGCTGTTTTAGCATTTAACATGCAATCTGGTGGAGGGTTTGAGGTTTGGCAGCATACAGGGAAAGAGCCTGAAAAGCCTGATTTTGAACTTGAACTTGGCGATATTGGTATTTTTATTGCCAAAGTTAAAAGCCAGAACCCCGAGAATGCTTATAATGTAATGAGATCTAAGCAGCTTAATTTACTTGGAAAGGTAGAAAATTCACCAGACTCCAAACCTCATTTTTTTATAAAGGACCCCTTTGGAAATATATTTCAAATTGTTGAAAATGATTACCTGTTTGAAGAAACCAGTTCTGTTACAGGCGGGATATATGGTGCAATTATTGGGGTGAGTGACATTAAAGAGTCATTAAAAATATATCAGGATATATTAGAATATGATGAAATTGTTTATGATGAAACAGGTGTTTTTAATGACTTTACAAGCTTACCTGGTGGCGATCAAAAAGTGCGAAGGATTTTATTAAAACATTCAGCTTCCCGTAGTGGAGGCTTTGCCCCCTTGTATGGTCCGACCCAAATTGAACTTGTGCAACTCATTGATAAAAAAGGACGTCATATTTATAGGAATCGTATTTGGGGTGATCTTGGATTCATCCATATTTGTTTTGACACAATTGGAATGGATCTACTACGAAACGAGGTTAAGTTTAAAGGGTTTCCATTTACTGTTGATAGTGCTGAGTCATTTGACATGGGTGAAGCTGCCGGACATTTTGCCTATATTTCGGATCCGGATGGTACACCCATTGAATTTGTTGAAACTCATAAAGTACCAATAATTAAAAAATTAGGCTGGAATATAAACTTAAAAAAAAGAAATCCCAATAAATCATTACCCAAATGGATCATTGGAACTTTGCGCTGGAAACGTGTTAAAGATTAACAGGAATTAATTGATTAATTTCTGAAATTTTCGTAAATTTGAGTTAATACAAAACACGAATTATGAGTATATCTGATTTATACATGAGTGTTGACCAAAAAAGGAATATTAGTCATTTTGCTAATATTGTAAAAATTGCAAAAGCTGATGGTGTAATTACCTCTGAAGAAAAAGATATTCTAAAGGTAATCGCAAAAAAGTATATGATAGGCGAAGCTGAAGTAAATGAAATTTTCAAGAATCCTGAAAATTATCCTATACGAGCTCATTTGAGTTGTAAAGAACGAATCGAACGATTGTATGATTTAGTAAAAATGATGAATGCAGATCATAAAGTTGCCTTAAGAGAAGTATCGGTTTTGCGAATAATTGTTATTGGTTTAGCATTTCCTTTAAAAAATGTGGAGAATATCATTGAATGTGCAGTAAGTATTGATATAGACAAATGTAGATTGGATAATTTTTATAAAGAAATTATGAAAGTGAATAAAATATAATTCTTTTTAATAAATAGCTTTTTCTTCAATTATTTAATCCGTATTACGCTCAAACTCATTTTCTTTTATAGCCTTAATAAAAATCTTATCTTTTGTTGGCAATTATAAAACATTGGTTCAATACAACCTTCTTCATCAATATATAAATGTATTTTTTATTTTTTACCGGCAAAGAATGACGGAAGCATTTAGTTTATTATTAAAATGATGGCAATATTTTAGTTAAAAAATAAAATTCACGGTTTAAAAATAAATATAACATGATGATTATAAATAAAATCATAAATATCTGTTGGCATATCCACAGAAAGACATTTAACATGATCAATTAGTGGTTATTTAAGTTAAAATTCAAATAATTTTCCATAATATTTAGACCTGTCTAAATATATTTTTATATTTGCAAAAATAAATAGTATGTTTTCACAAGCAGAAGAAAATTATTTAAAATCAATATATGCTTTACAATTAAAGATGCATAAAAATATTAGCACGAATATAATTGCTAAGAAAATGTCTACAAAAGCTTCATCTGTAACAGATATGTTGAAAAAACTGGCAGTCAAAGGTCTGGTAATTTATAAAAAATATCAAGGTGTTCACTTAACTGATAAAGGAGAATCGATAGCCTTAAAGGTTATTAGAAAACACAGATTATGGGAATATTTTTTGGTTAAAAAATTAAAATTTAATTGGGATCAAGTTCATGAAATTGCTGAACAATTAGAGCATATACAATCAGATACCTTAATTAATAAATTAGATGGATTTTTAAGTTTTCCAAAGTTTGATCCGCACGGGGATCCTATACCTGATAAAACAGGGAAAATACCTGTAATTAATACCATAAATTTATTGAAATTAAAGGTTGGTGAGGCTGGAATTTTAAATAGTGTAAAAGATTCTTCAGAAGCTTTTTTAAAATATTTAGACAAAAAAAATCTTGCTTTGGGCGATAAAATTAAAATGATTGATATAGAACCATATGATAATTCAATTCATATTGAAACAAAAACTCACCAATTAGTAATTTCTCGAAATGTTGCTGAAAATTTATATTTAAAAAATAAAAAATGAATTCATATAGTCCATTAAATGCCTTAATTGTTTTTTTGATTATATCCATTCTCCTTTATTTGGTATTTCGACCATTGAAAGGATGGTTTTGGTTAATAAAGAATAATATAAAAACAAATGAGAAAATCATAATTGAGGACATTTTAAAACAATTATATCATTATGAAAATTCAGGTAAAGATTTAAACATCAATAGCTTGACAGGAATTTTAAAATTTAAGGATAGTTTAGTGATTGGTGCAATAAACAGAATGTCAGTTAATGAATTAATCAAGATCGAAGAAGATATTTTAAAACTAACAAATTCTGGAAGGGATTATGCATTGCGAATAGTAAGAGTTCATAGATTATGGGAAAAATATTTGGCAGAAAAAACCGGTTTTGACAAAATTGAATGGCACGATAGAGCGGAACAAATGGAGCATCAGTTGAATCATGAGGAAACCGATTTGTTAGCTATTCAATTGGGAAACCCGTTATTTGATCCTCACGGTGATCCGATCCCAACCAGTAAAGGGGTAGTATCCAAAGTAATTGGCGTGCCATTATCGTCGTTAGCGGTTAATTGTTTGGGAAAAATAGTGCATATAGAAGATGAACCAGATGTAATTTATAAACAAATATTGGCTGAAAACATTCATATAGGTTCGCAAATTAGAATTGTTGAGAATAATACTAAAAGAGTAATTTTTTACGCCGAAGGAGAAGAGTTTAAATTGGCTCCTATTGTTGCGGCAAATATCACCGTTACGGTTTTGACAAAGGATGTTGCTGTTAAGAATGATATGGTAAGATTATCTAGTTTACAAGTAAATGAATTTGCAAAAATTGTTGGTATTTCAAAAGAATGCAGGGGTGACAACAGAAGAAGATTACTGGATCTTGGCTTTGTAAAAGGAACCGAAATAAGCATCGATTTATTAAGTCCACTTCAAAATCCAAAAGCATATTTAGTAAAGGGAACCAGTATAGCCATAAGGAATGATCAGGCTTCAAAAATTCTTATTCAAAAAGTTTGAGTTATGGAAAACAAAATAAATAATGCATGTGAAACTTGCTCTCAATTTAATGCAAGTGGCTTAAAAAAATTAGGGATAAATACGGATAATATTGATTTCGTTATTGCTTTGGCGGGCAATCCAAATACAGGAAAAAGTACCGTATTCAACGCTTTGACAGGTTTGCGTCAACACACCGGGAATTGGCCGGGAAAAACTGTTGTAAGAGCAGAAGGTGCTTTTGAATACAATAAACAAAAATACAAATTGGTTGATTTACCCGGAACGTATTCATTGCTTTCTACATCTCAGGATGAGGAGGTTGCACGAAACTTTATCCTTTTTGGTAAACCAAATGTCACCGTGATTATAGTTGATGCAAGCAGATTAGAAAGAAATTTAAATTTAGTGTTGCAAATATTAGAAATCACAGATAGAGCTGTTTTATGCTTAAATTTAATGGATGAAGCCAAAAGAAGTAATATCAAAATTGACGAAAGGTCTTTGGCCCGAGATCTTGGTATTCCTGTTGTTGCAACAAGTGCAAGGTTTAATTTAGGAATTTCGGAGTTGATTCAAACCATCAGTGAAGTTGCTTCTGGCAAGATTGTTTGCAAACCTCATCGTATCAAGAATGTGCCAGATAATATCAAAAAAGCAGTACAAAAATTAAGTGATGAAATTGAAATTCAATTCCCGAATGTTCCCAATAGCAGATGGATCGCTTTTAGGTTGTTAGAAGGAGATAATCGAATTATTAATGCCTTAAAAATGGGAGAATTGGTTTAAAATGGAAAATAGTTCTGTAGATAAAATTATAGCTTTGACAAACGACTTGCGCTGGCAAATCGGTGACGATTTTCATGATCATTTGGCCGAAGGAATTTATGCTGATGCATCTGAAATTACCAAAGGTTCAGTTTCCAGTGAAAAAATAAAAAAGAGTTTTCGTTTGGATAGTAAAATTGATAAAATTGTTACTAGTAAAACCTGGGGTTTTCCCATAATGTTTCTAATATTGGGAGTAATATTATGGCTAACAATTGAAGGAGCCAATTACCCATCGGCTTTGCTGGCTGATATATTGTTAAATAAGATTCATCCTATATTAAAAAGTTTATCCGTAAGCATTGGAATGCCCTGGTGGTTAGATGGTTTTTTGATTGATGGTATTTACCTGGCTGTAGCATGGGTAATTGCTGTAATGTTACCACCGATGGCTATATTTTTCCCAATGTTTACCTTACTTGAAGATTTTGGATATTTACCGAGGGTAGCTTTTAATATGGATTATTTGTTTAAAAAGTCAGGAGCACATGGTAAGCAAGCTTTAACCATGAGTATGGGTTTTGGTTGCAATGCGGCCGGTGTTGTTGCTACACGAATTATTGATAGCCCGAGAGAGCGATTAATTGCAATAATAACTAATAATTTTTCTCTATGTAACGGTCGTTGGCCAACACAGATTTTAATAGCAACTATTTTTATCGGTGCCGTTGTACCGGAGTCATTTTCTGGAATAGCCTCCTTATCTGCAGTAATTGGAATAGCCATTTTAGGAATATTTTTTATGTTTTTAGTTTCCTGGGCATTATCAAAAACTGTACTAAAAGGAGAAGTCTCTACTTTTAACTTAGAATTACCACCATACCGTCCACCTAGATTTTGGAAAACAGTATATACATCATTAATTGATCGTACCTTGATTGTACTTTGGCGTGCTATTATTTTTGCAGCACCTGCCGGAGCAGTAATCTGGTTGATTTCTAATATTTATATCGGAAATGAAAGTATTGCATCATGGACTATTAATTCACTGGATGGATTTGGATTTTTATTAGGTCTGAATGGGGTTATATTATTGGCTTATATTGTTGCTATACCTGCAAATGAAATTGTTATTCCTACGATATTAATGTTAACGGTTTTGGCAACAGGAATTATTGGTGGAGAAGGTGCAGGTGTTATGTTTGAATTAGATTCAGCTGGTGAAACGGCTACTATTTTAAAAGCCGGAGGATGGACCTTGCTTACAGCAGTCAATTTAATGTTATTTAGCCTGTTGCACAACCCATGTAGCACAACAATTTACACTATTTATAAGGAAACTAAAAGTGTAAAATGGACAGTTGTGGCTTCCATTTTACCGGTAATAATGGGTTTTGTAATTACATTTTTAGTGGCCCAGGTTTGGAGGATGTTTTAAGTATCCTGCAGTCCTTCCAATCGTTAATAAACGTATTAAGAACCAAGTAAGTATTTATATTTTACTATATACAAACCGGCCTAAACTTGAGGCTAAGTTTAATTATTTGTCATAAATCTAAGTAACATTTGAATTAAATTTTTCATCTTTTTTAATTACTTTTATACAAAATAGAATAAGTGCAATACAAATCTTCGTTCCAAGTTTATAATGCCTCAGCCGGTAGTGGTAAAACATTCACTTTAGTAAAAGAATATTTGAAAATTCTATTACAATCTGATAACCCTTATCTATTTCAAAAAATTTTAGCCATAACTTTTACAAACAAGGCTGCCGGTGAAATGAAAGAGCGGGTGTTGAAAAATTTATTAAATTTTTCAACAAATGATTCAACAGATATATCCAACGATATGCTTCAGTTGATGATCAATGAAACTGGATTAGACAAGGAGCAAATTAGAATAAAGTCGAATAGAATATTACAAAACATATTGCACAAATACTCTGATTTTCATATCAAAACCATTGATAGTTTTACTAATAAATTAATAAAATCCTTTGCTTTTGATTTAGGAATGTCCTTGGATTTTGAAGTTGAATTAGATACCGATTCTATTTTAAAAGAAACTATTGATGTAATTATATCAAAAATTGGAATTGAAAAAGAATTGACAGATATACTTGTTGAATTTTCTATACAAAAAACATTAGAAGATAAATCCTGGGATATAAGTAAGGAGTTATTTGAAATTTCAAGACTCTTACTCAATGAAAATCACGCCAATGAAATACAGAAATTAGAAGGCAAAAGTTTATCTGATTTTAAATCACTTGAAAAAAAACTAAAAAAAAACAAAAGGAGATTGAAAATAAACTTGTTTATTTTGGCCAAAAAGGATTGAATTTAATTGAAGAACAAGGAATTGATTACAAGGATTTTTATAGAAGTCAGTTTCCTGTTTTTTTTCAAAACTTAATCAAAGATCTATCAAAAATTGCATTCAATAAAGAAGCCAGCTTCAGTAAAAACATTGAAGCTCAAATTTTTTACCCCAAGAGCAAATCTGCTGAAGTCAAATCAAAAATTGATGGTATACTTAATTCTCTTCTAAATTTATATAATGAATCAAAAAAAGTATTTTCAACATATTCTTTGAATAATCTCATTTTAAAAAATCTTATTCCATTAGCTATTATCAATGCAATAAATAAGGCTTTAGAAGAAATTAAAAGCAATAATAATATAAGATTAAATGCAGAGTTCAATCAAGTTATAAGTAAGCATTTAAGGGAGCAACCGGCGGCTTTTATTTATGAAAAAATAGGTGCAAAATACAAGCACTTTTTTATTGATGAAATGCAGGACACTTCGGTTTTACAGTGGGAAAATTTAATTCCTTTAATTGATAATGCTTTGAGTGAAGAAAAATCCAGTTTATTAATTGTAGGGGATGCAAAACAAGCTATTTACCGTTGGCGTGGTGGCAGAGCCGAACAGTTTATTAATTTATCTACCGAAGGAGAATTGTGGTCAAATAACCCTTTTCAAATAAATAAGAAATTAAACAATTTAAATACAAACTTTAGAAGTTATTCGGAAATAATTGACTTCAACAACAAGTTGTTCACTCATATTTCCAATTATTTTCAAAAAGAAGCCTACCTGAATTTGTATAAAATCGGGAATAATCAGAATTTAAATAAAAAGATAGGTGGATATGTACAATTAAGCTTTACTGATGAATGTAAAAATGCAGAAGATAAAGATGTCATATTTCCTCAAGAAGTATATAAGATAATACTTGATCTGGATAAGCAATTTGATAGAAATGAGATCTGTATTTTGGTAAGGAAAAAAGATCAGGGAATTGCCATAGCAAAATATTTAAGTGAAAAGAAGGTAGATATTGTAAGCTCGGAAACATTGCTCATAAAAAATAATGCAAAAGTTAGTTTCATTATCAACATGTTGGGTTATTTAAATGAAAATGACAATAATGACGCTAAATTCGATGTGTTAGAGTTTTTATATAATCACTTGAAAATCAATGAAGAAAAGCACCAATTTATTAGTGAATTAATACACTTAGAAGCTAATGAGTTTTTTACATCTCTTCAGAATTACCAAATTTATTTCTCAGCTCAAAATTTCTATCAAAGTCCGTTTTACGAAAGTATTGAAGAAATTATTAGAAGTTTTAAATTGACCAAAGAATCAAATGCTTATATCCAGTTTTTTTTAGATTTTGTATTCGAGTTCAATCAACGAAAATCACAAAACAATATAGAGTTTTTAGAGTATTGGAGTCAAAAAAAAGAAACATTGAGCATAGTGTCTTCTGAAAATTTAAATGCTGTTCAAATAATGACCATTCACAAATCAAAAGGTCTAGAATTTCCTGTAGTTATTTTTCCATACGACTTGAATATCTATTATCAAAGGGCACCAAAAGCATGGTATAAGAACTTAGATAAAGATGAATTTAATAATTTTGATAGCATTTTGGTCAACTCATCTTCATCCATAGAACATATTGAAAAAACAGGAAAGGAGATTTTTGATATACAACAGGAAGAATTAGAATTAGACAACTTTAATTTGTTATATGTTACCTTGACTCGTGCAAAAGAACAATTATATATCTTATCCGAAAATAAAAATGCGAAAGATAAATTGAAGTGGTATTCCCATTTTTTTATTGATTTTTTAAAGACATCTAAAATATGGGAAGACGGAAAAAATATTTATGAATTTGGACATAAACAAAGAAAATCTGTAAAAGATGAAAATGATGTCAAAACAGAAATCCAAAAAGATTTTATTAGTACAACATGGCAGGATCATCAAATAAATATTGTAGCAAATTCAGCTTTACTATGGGAGACCGATAGAGGTGATGCCATAAGGTTTGGAAATTTGATCCATGAAATGATGTCATCAATTTATGCTGAAGACGATGTTAAAAAAACTTTGCTAAGGTCAATAAATAGGGGCTTGTTGGAAGAAGGGGATAGAAAAAAGATAGAGGAATTAATCATGGAATTAATAAGTCATCAAAAATTAAGGGCATATTTTCAAAAGGATGGAAATGTATTAAATGAAAGAGAAATTCTAACCGATGATAAGCGTATTTTAATCCCTGACAGATTGATATTCGACGAAAATAGAGTAACTATCATTGATTATAAAACAGGTAAACCTGAAAAGAAACACGAGCAACAAATTGAAAAATATGCCTTAGCTTTACAAAAAATAAATTTTGATATTTGCGAAAAACTGTTGGTTTATATTGATGATGGAATTGAAGTAATAACCGTTGTTGATAGCAGTTAAGAATAATAAATTAGTATTAATAATTTAAAAACAACAAATGAATACAGTTGATATAATAATAGCAGTTATTTTGCTTTTTGGTCTAGTTACGGGATATATTAAAGGGTTGTTTGTTGAGATAACATCGTTAGTTGGCTTGGTATTAGGTGTTTACGGGGCTATTCATTTTTCATATTTTTTATCAAATATATTGAAAAGCAGAGTGAATTGGGATCAATCAATGATCCAGATTGTGTCATTTGCCGGAACTTTTTTGATCATATTATTGGCTTTGGCTCTTTTAGGGAAAACATTGACAAAAATTGCGGATACTATTGCTCTTGGTTTATTCAATAAAATATTAGGAGCTATTTTTGGATTTTTAAAATTTGCTTTAATTTTGAGTATTGTTTTTATAGTTTATGATCAAATTCACAGTTCATTAAAATTTGTTGATAAAAAGAAGGTTAGACAATCAATTCTTTTTGAACCGGTTAAAAAATTGGCTCCGACTATTTTTCCAAATTTAGTAAAAGTGGTTGAAAAAAATAATTCTAAATAAAGTTCACTATTTAATATTATAAAATAATGATTATTTTTGCCTTGCAAATTAAAATATTATGTCGGCTATAAAGAAACAATACAAAAGAATTACAACCAAATCATTGGTGGAAATGAAAGCTAATGGTGAAAAAATTGCCATGCTAACAGCATATGATTATACCATGGCAAAGATTGTTGACCATGCTGGAATCGATATTATATTGGTAGGTGATTCTGCTTCTAACGTAATGGCAGGTCACGAAACTACTTTACCAATAACGTTAGATGAAATGATCTATCACGCATCTTCTGTAATTAGAGCGATTGAAAGGTGTTTGGTGGTTGTCGATTTACCTTTTGGTACTTACCAGGGAAATTCGAGAAAAGCATTATCATCGGCAATTAGAATAATGAAAGAGTCTGGAGGTCATTCTGTGAAATTAGAAGGTGGCGAGGAAATTGCAGAATCTGTTTCAAGAATATTGTCAGCCGGAATCCCTGTTATGGGGCATTTGGGTTTGACGCCACAATCTATTTATAAATTTGGAACTTATACTGTAAGAGCCAAACAAGATGACGAGGCAAATAAACTAAAACAAGATGCTAAATTATTAGAGAAACTGGGTTGTTTTGCTTTAGTTTTGGAAAAAGTTCCTTCAAAATTAGCAAAAGAAGTAGCCAAAAGTTTGACCATACCAGTGATAGGAATAGGAGCAGGTGATGGAGTTGATGGCCAGGTCTTAGTAACTCATGATATGTTGGGGATGACCCATGAATTCAGCCCTAGGTTTTTAAGGAGATATTTGGATCTATATGCAGAAATGGGAAATGCTTTTAAAAATTATATTAAAGATGTAAAATCAAAAGATTTTCCCAATAAGGAAGAACAATATTAGAAATAAAATGCATGTGAATAAAACTCGCTCGAAGGCGAGTTTTTATATTTTTGACATTTAACCAAATTTTAACAAGAAAAAACTAATCTAACCCTTAGATTTGTTGCCCTTGTAGTATTTTAAATTAATTCAATTTTTACAAAATATATGGATACACAAAATGCAAATGTTGACATCAGAGCAATCAATGAGAAAATAGAAAAAGAAAGCGCCTTTGTAGACCTATTACATATGGAAATGAACAAGGTAATTATTGGGCAAAAGCATATGCTAGAAAGATTACTTATTGGTTTATTGGGTAACGGTCATATACTTTTGGAAGGTGTTCCCGGTTTAGCAAAAACATTGGCTATTACTACTTTGTCAAAAGCCGTTAAAGGATCGTTCAGCAGGATTCAATTTACTCCTGACCTATTACCTGCCGACGTAATTGGTACCATGATATTCAACATGAAAGAAAACGATTTTTCTATCAAAAAAGGACCTGTATTCGCGAATTTCGTTCTAGCCGATGAGATCAATCGTGCACCTGCAAAAGTACAATCTGCGTTATTGGAAGCTATGCAAGAGCATCAGGTAACTATTGGAGATACAACTTTTAATTTACCAGAACCATTTTTGGTATTGGCAACACAAAATCCAATTGAACAAGAAGGAACATACCCTTTACCGGAAGCTCAGGTAGACCGTTTTATGTTAAAAACAGTAATTGACTATCCAAAAATGGATGATGAACAATTAATCATGCGCCAAAATTTAAAGGGAGCATTTGATGTCATAAATGAGGTAGTATCGGTTGAGCAAATAATTAAAGCACGAGAGTCGGTTAAAGAAGTTTATATGGATGAAAAGATTGAAAAATATATACTGAATATTGTTTTTGCAACTCGTTATCCGGAAGATTATCGTTTACCTGATTTAAAACCATTGATTAGTTTTGGTGCTTCTCCAAGAGGTAGCATTAATTTGGCAATGGCTTCAAAATGTTATGCTTTTATTAAACGAAGAGGATATGTTATTCCGGAAGATGTGAGAGCGGTAGTACACGACGTTTTGCGACATAGAATAGGTATTACCTATGAGGCCGAAGCTGAAAATATAACTTCAGAAGATATTATAAATAAAATTGTTAATGAAGTTGAAGTGCCTTAAAATTGTTTAATCGTTGATTTGTTTATCGGTTTAAAAATGAATTTTAGATTAACGAATAAACAAATCCATAAATCACCCATATTTGGATACTAAAGAATTACTCAAAAAAGTTCGAAAAATTGAGATCAAGACAAGGCGTTTGTCTGATCATATATTTTCTGGCGAATATCACAGTTCGTTCAAGGGGCGGGGTATGACCTTTTCAGAAGTTCGTCAGTATCAGTTTGGAGATGATATTCGTTCAATTGATTGGAACGTTACGGCACGTTATAATGAACCCTATATAAAAGTTTTTGAAGAAGAACGTGAATTAACCATGATGCTTATGGTTGATATAAGTGATTCAGAATCATTTGGAACTACCCAACAATTCAAAAAGGATATAATTACTGAAATAAGTGCAACTCTTGCTTTTTCGGCAATTCAGAATAATGATAAAGTTGGATTATTACTTTTTTCAGATGTAATAGAACTTTTTATTCCTCCAAAGAAAGGTAAAACCCATGTGTTAAGAATTATAAGGGAATTGATTGAATTTCATCCGCAAAGTAAAAAGACCGATATCACTCATGCATTGCGCTATTTATCAAATGTGATGAAAAAGAAGGCTATTGTTTTTGTTTTATCAGACTTTATGGATAATAATTATGATAATGCATTAAAAATTGTTGGCAAAAAACATGATGTAACCGGAATTAGGGTTTATGATAAGTTCGAAACTGAAATTCCAAAACTTGGAATGGTTCCTATGCTTGATGCAGAAAGTGGAAAAATAATTCTGGTGAACACCAATTCCAAAACAGTTCGAAATAATTATAAAGCGAATTATTTAAGAATGGTTGATTATTTTGAAAACTCATTTAAAAAAAGCGGTTCAGGAACTATAAGTACAAGGATTGATGAGAGTTATGTAAAAAAACTTCTTGGATATTTTAAAAGAAGAAATTAATCAAAATTGAATTGTTGGTTGAAATGAAATTGAAAAAATTAACAATGAAACATTCATGACTAAAATTTAGTTACACAAGAAAATGATTATATGAATGTTACAGATGACCTATAAAAAACAATAAATATAAACAGATGAAATATATATTTTATTTGCAATATTTAATAATTAAAAATTTGAAATTACCTCGAAAGATCAGAAAACAAATGGTTTATCGATTAGGATTTTTTTTAATGTTCCTGTTATTAGGGTTTACGGGTAAAGCTCAAGTCATCTCAAAAGCCGATACAACCAAAATTAGAATCGGTGAGCAAATTAATTATGAGATTGTAGTGAATACAGTTGAAGAAGTTCAATTTTCAAATCTAAAATTAGACAGTTTAAAAAGAATCGGTGTAGTTAAATCATTTAAAATAGATTCATTAAAAAATCAATTAATAAAAAAGTACACCTTAACTAGTTTTGATAGTGGTAGATATGTTATTCCTCGTCAAACAGTGATGATCAGAAATAAAGTCTTTTTAACAGATTCTTTGATAATTGATGTGGCAACTGTTGCTGTTGACACCATTAAACAACCAATGCATCACATTAAAACTATTAAGAATGAACCTTATATTTTTAGCGACTATCTTAACTATTTTTGGGGACTTATAGTTTTATTATTGATCATTGCAGTGGTTTTATATTTCTTATTAAAAGACAAACCTACTCATGAGGAGATAATCTCCAGAATACCGCCTTTTGATCTGGCCAAGCAGCGTTTGAAAGAATTAGATAATAAAAAACTGATCAAACAAAATAGGATCAAATTATATTATGTTGAGCTTACTGATATAGTAAGATCATTTATTGAGAGAGAAATGAATATACCTGCATTAGAATCAACAACCGATGAGTTGATGGAAACCATAACTGATTTTAATAGTAGTAGCAACTTAAACATTCATAAGGAAACATTAGTTAAGCTCCAAAAATTATTACAAGAGGCTGATTTAGTGAAATTCGCAAAATCAAAACCTTTATTGAATGAAATTGAAATACATAGATTTGATGCCGAAAATATCATTGATAAATTGCATCCTGATAAAGTAGAAATTAAACTGGAAAAGGAAAATGAGCAATAATTTAGAATTTACGAATCCAGGATTTTTATGGTTGTTGTTATTGATTCCAATAATTGCGATCTGGTATTTTTTTATTCAAAAAAGAGATGGCGCCAATTTAAAAATGGCGAACACAAGTGGATTTGAGCAACAAAATATATGGGCCAGATTAAAACCGATTCTTTACCTTTTACGTATGCTTGCCGTCACTTTATTAATTTTTGCATTGGCAAGACCAAGAAATGTTGAAGTCAGTAAAAAAACCAAAACTACCAGGGGTATTGATATTGTAATGGCAATTGATGTTTCGGCGAGTATGTTGGCAAAAGATTTAAGACCCAATAGGCTGGAAGCTCTTAAGTCTGTAGCTATAAAATTTGTAAATAAAAGGCCCAATGATCGTATTGGAATTGTAGTTTATGCCGGAGAAAGTTTTACACAAACACCAATTACTAGTGATAAAACAATTATAAAGAATACAATTAGAAAAATTAAATGGGGTCAAATTGATGATGGAACAGCCATTGGCATGGGATTGGGATCGGCAGTAAATAGATTAAAAGATAGTAAAGCCAAAAGCAAGGTCATTATTTTACTCACAGATGGGGTAAATAATACCGGGTTTGTAGATCCGAAAACAGCAACCGAATTGGCAAAAGAATTAAATATAAAAGTTTATACAATTGGTTTAGGAACAAATGGAACGGCTTTATTTCCTGTTGCTAAAGATTTAAACGGAAAACTAATATTTAGAAACGCTCCTGTTGAAATTGATGAAGATCTATTGCGATATATTGCCAAAGAAACCGATGGCAAGTATTTTAGAGCCACCGGGAATAAAAAATTAGAATCAATTTATAATGAAATAAATAAATTAGAAAAAACAAAAATTGAAGAGTTTAAATATTACAAATATCAAGAAAAATATAGATCGTTAATCATTTTATCTGGATTATTTATTATGCTTGAAATGATATTGCGATTTACTGTTTATAGAAGTTTTATATAATTATGAGGATGGGTTTATTTGTTGAATTGTGTAATCGAAAATAGAATGTTTGAGTATTCATTTGAAAGATTAGAAGTTTGGAAAGAGACAATAGAGTTGGTTAAAATGGTCTATGATTTAACTAAAAGATTTCCTGTTGTAGAAAAATATGGTTTAACAAGTCAATTACGAAGAGCTTCAGTTTCAATTTCCTCTAATTTGGCTGAAGGAACATCAAGAATATCAAAGAAAGATAAAGCACATTTTACAACATTGTCTTTTAGTTCGGCAATGGAAGTTTTAAATCAAATAATTCTTGCTAAGGAATTAGAATTTATATCTGAAGAGAATTATTTAGAATTAAGAAAGAAGATTTCAAAAATAACTAATATGTTGAATTCATTAAGAAAATCCCAACTAAACACTAAACGAATAAACGAATAAACAAATAAACGAATAAACAATACTTATGTATCAATTAGAAGAACCAAAATATTTTTATTTCTTTATTTCCATAGCAATATTAATTGTTATGTATGTATTGGTATCTTTATGGAAAAGTAAAAAGCAACGTGAATTTGCTGATTTGGAACTTTTAAATAAATTGAGTCCGCAAAAATCTAAATTCAAACCGGTTTTAAAAATTTTAATGATCACATTAGGATTATCATTTCTGGTTATAGCCTTGGTTAATCCCAAAATGGGAACACAATTAAAAACGATTAAACGCCAGGGAGTTGATATAGTTTTTGCTTTAGACATATCTAAAAGTATGTTGGCTGAGGATATCGCACCTAATCGATTGGAAAAATCGAAACAAATAATTTCAAAAATTATTGATAAATTGGGTAGTGACCGGGTTGGGATCATTATTTATGCTGGTAATGCTTATCCTTTATTGCCAATAACCACAGATCATGGAGCTGCAAAAATGTTTTTACAAAATGCAAACCCTGATATGGTTTCATCTCAGGGAACAGCAATTAATGAAGCCCTGAAGCTGGCAAAAACATTTTTTGACGATGATACACAAACCAATAGGTTTTTATTCATCATTTCAGATGGAGAAGATCATGAAGGAAATTCGAGCAATGTAGCCCAGGAAATTTTAGATGTTGGAATTAAAACTTACACCATTGGAATTGGCTCAAATAAAGGAGCTCCAATTCCAATTAAAAGAAATGGAAAGTTTATTGGTTATAAAAAAGATAATAAAGATGAAGTTGTTATAACTAAATTAAATGTTCAAACCTTAAAAGACATTGCTAAAAAGGGAGAAGGAAAATATATTTATGGAAAGAAAACGTCAAAAACGATAGAATTTGTTGAAGAGTTATTATTAAAAGCAGATAAAAAAGAATTCGAAACCAAACAATTTTCAGATTTTAAAGATCAGTTTCAATGGTTTGTGGGAATTGGTTTATTATTTTTGATTTTAGATATATTTTTATTGAACAAAAAAACAAAATGGATTCAAAAAATGAATTTATTCAATGAATGATATGAAGTATTTATTTTACATAATTATCTTATTCCCATTAGGGATATTTTCACAAGAAAAAGAGAAACCTGTTAAAATAAAGTTAGCAGAAAAGCAAATCTTGAGAACTGGTAATGATCTGTATAAGCAAAAAAGATTTGTTGATGCTGAAGTGAAGTATAAAAAAGCTTTAAAACAAAATCCTAATTATGAAACAGCGGGATATAATTTAGGAAATGCCGTTTATGAACAAAACAGGTTCAAAGAAGCTTTGCCTCAATACGAATTAGTTGCAAAATCAACACGAGATATTGTTACAAGGGCTAGTTCATTTCATAATATTGGAAACGTTTTAATGAAAGAAAAACAATATGACAAGGCCATTTCTGCTTATAAAAAATCGCTTCTGATAAACCCTAAAGATGAAGAAACAAGATACAATTTAGCTTTGGCTCAAAAGTTACTTAAAGATCAACAACAAGATAATAAAGATAATAAAGACAAGAATAAAGATAAGAACAAAGATAAGAACGATCAGAACAAAGATCAAAAACAAGATCAGGGAGACAATAAGGAAAAAGATAAAGACCAAAAAGAAGGAGACGACAACAAAGATAAAAAGGATGAAGATAAGGGAGGTAATAATGAGCAAAAAAATAAGCAAAAACCACAACCTAATAAATTAAGTCAACAACAAATCCAACAGCTTTTAGAGGCGATGAATAATGAAGAGAATAAAACTCAGAAAAAAGTGAATGCTAAAAAAGCTCGTGGAAAAAAAGTGAAACATGAAAAAGATTGGTAGAATTGATTGAATAGTTTAATAATTCAACAATTGCATAATTAAAAATGGAAAAAAATTATTTTTACATATTAATATTACTATTATCCACTCAATATGCACTTGCACAAGTTACATTTAAAACAGCCGTAAGTAAAACGGAATTAGGTTTAAATGAGCGATTGCGAATAGAATTTTCTATAGATAAGCAAGGTGCAGATGATTTTACACCCCCTGACTTTAATAATTTTAAAGTTTTGGCCGGTCCCAGTCAATCCAGTAGTTTTTCTTCAATAAATGGTAGAACTTCATATAAATTGACCTACACATATATTATTCAGCCAACTGTTAAAGGAATATTTACCATACCATCTGCAAGTATTACATATGAAGGTCAAACCATTAGATCGAATACAGTAAGAATTACCGTTTCTGATGCGATATTAATTCCTGAAGATCCGGACGACCCCAGATATGTTGCGCAACAAAACATACATTTAGTAGCTGAAGTTTCTAGTTCAGCTCCATATGTTGGTGAAAGTATTTCGGTAGTTTATAAACTATATGTAAACACCAATAAAGTTAATGTTCAAAATACTCGAGAAGTTGAATCACCATCATTTAGCGGCTTTTGGAATCAGAGTATTGATGTAAAAAAATGGGTTTCAAAAAATGGTTCCTATGGAGGAAAACCGCATAGATATGTAATTGTTAAAAAAACAGTTCTAATTCCTCATAAGTCGGGAAAATTAGAAATAGACCCCATGGAAATGGAGATTACTGCTGGTATTCCTATTGGGAGAAGGGACTTTTTTGGAAACATGCTGATGAATGATGTTAGTTTAACGTTAACATCGGGTAAAAAAACAATTAATGTAAAAGAGCTTCCTTATCAGAATAGACCATTAAATTATTCGGGGGCAGTTGGAGATTATGTGTTTAGTGTTACTGCAAGTAAAACAGATTTGAACGCAAATGAATCGGCTCAAATTAAAGTAGAAGTATCGGGTAAAGGCAATTTGAAACTAGTTAAATTACCGGGTGTGGAAACTCCGAAAGGATTAGAAATTTATGAGCCGGAACACAAAGAAAATATTACCACTTCATTAGGTGGATTAAAAGGGAAGGTATTTGATCAATATGCAGTGGTTCCTCAATTTAGAGGAAAGTTTAAAATACCAGGAGTGGCGTTTTCGTATTTTAATCCTAAAGATGAAGAATACCACACTATTAATACGGAGCCGATTATTTTAAATGCTCTTAGTGGCAGGCAGCCAACAGATGAAGATGGTGTTGAAATAAATAAAAAGATGATTGTTAGTGATGAAACGGATATTCGATATATCCAGTTAAAAACAACTTTTATTTCAAAAAACAAGGAAGCTGATTTTTATAACTCAAATCTGTTTTATATTTTATTGATAATACCATTACTATCTATTCCATTAGGAATTTTTATTGGGAAAAAGAAAAAAGAAAGAGATAGTGATATTGTTGGTAACAAAAGGAGAAAAGCAAATAAGTTAGCTCGAAAATATCTTTCTCTGGCGAAAAAACAATTAGGGAAGAAAGAAGCATTCTATATAGCTTTAGAAAAAGCTTTGCACAATTATTTAAAAGCAAAACTACATGTAGAAACAACAGATATCAGTAAAGAAAGAATAGGGGAAATTTTATTAAATAAAAAAGTAGATGAGCAATCGATCAATGATTTTAAAATCGTGTTGGATAATTGTGACTATGCCAGATATACACCATCAACTGATGTAATGATGAAGCAAGAATATGATAAAGCAAAAGAAGTGATTGCTAAAATAGATAAACAGCTGTAAAAGTTAAAAGTTGAAAGTTTTAATACAATGAAAAAAATAGTTTTCTTATTTATATTCGCAACGTTCTGGATTGGTTCAGCGCAAACTATGGATAGTTTGTTTGTAAAAGCAAATAAATTATACCAACAAGAAAGTTATATTGAGGCTTTAACAATTTATCAGGAAATAGAGGATCAGGAAGTAGAATCAGGAGCTTTATATTATAATATGGCCAATATTTATTATAAAACTAATCAGGTTGCGCCATCTATTTATTATTTTGAAAAAGCTTTAAAAATGGATCCGAATAATAAAGACATTGCTTTTAATTTAGACTTTGCCCAAAGAATGATCTTAGATAATATTGAACCTCTGCCTAAAAGTCTGGGCCAAAAATTTAGAGACGATATTATTCTTAAATTCACATATAATACTTGGGCAATAACGGCGGTATCTATGGCGTTTTTATTTGCTATATTGTTTTTATTATATCATTTTTCTTACAGTACAAGCAAAAAGCGCATCTATTTTATTACCAGTGTTTTAAGTGTAATATTCGTTGCTTTAAGTATTTTTTTCACAATGAAAAACAACCACTATGTAAAAACAACGAAATCAGCTATTATTTTCGCAATTCAGACCCAGGTTAAAAGTGCACCTACCAAATCGAGTGAAATTAATTTTGAATTACATGAAGGCACTAAAGTTCAAATAGTAGAAACCTTAGACAATTGGAGGAAAATTAAAATTGCTGATGGAAAAACAGGATGGATCTTAGTTGAAGATATAAAGGAATTGTAAAACGTTAGGCTTAGCCAATTGTGATTGATTTGAATCTACATTACGATTAGTAATATTCTGACTCCTCTCAATTTTTGTAACATACAGGTAAAATCTCTCCATTAGCCAGTCTATATTTATCCAATATTTCTACAGAAATAGTTTTAGAATAATCAACTTCATCTACTTTAAACCCGACATTTCGAAGTCGCTCAAAATAATCCCTACCATAAACCCTTACATGATCATATTGTCCGAAATGTTTGGCACGATCTTCAGATGAAGTGATACTAAAATCTTCATAGGTTTTTTCTAAGCTCAAATCCTGAGGAATTTGAAATATACCCATACCACCGGGTTTTAAAACACGGTAGAGTTCGTTCATAGCTTTTGCATCGTCTTCGATATGCTCTAAAACATGATTACATAGAACAATATCAAAACTATTGTCGTCAAAAGGTAATTCTAATATGTCTGCCTTAACATCTACGATAGGAGAATACAGATCGGCGGTAGTATAATCTAAATTTTTCAGGCTTTTAAAAATATTTAAAAAACATTGTTCGGGAGCCATATGCAATACTTTTTTATTAGCAGAAAAAAAGTTGGTTTCATTTTGTAAATACAACCAAAGCAATCGATGTCTCTCTAAGGATAATGTGCTTGGTGATAATACGTTTGGTCTTTGTTCAGCATAACCATATGGCAAGAATTTTTTGAAACTTTGCCCATCAATAGGATCGGTATATTTATTACCTTTTAACCATGCTGTCAAGATAGGCCTTGCCAGATAACTTAGTTTGATCAAGTATGGGCGAGGGATCGTATTAAGGATCAGTTTAAATAATTTCATCTTATATATATTCTCCAACACAACCCTTACTTCCTGCTCGATTGAGAAAAATTTGCCTCCATAAAAAATAATGCGCAAGCGGATAGGGGTGTACCCTGTTTAAATTATGATAATTAATATTTTTAAATTCTAATTCTCAAGCATCAAAATAGATCATTTTATAAAATCCTTTGCCTAATTTTTTAGGAACATCCAAATACACCAATAATTTTGGATGATTCTTCCTTAAATAAAAGTTCAGTTTTCATATGTAATTTGTTTAAAGCCCTTAAATTAAAGTCTAAACTCATCTTCCTCATCGCTGACAATTCCCAAAGCCTGATAAACATATTTAAAAGTGGAAAGCAATTGAGGTTTCCCATTTACAATAGCTACATCGTGTTCAAAGTGAGCGCTGGGTTTGTTATCGGCAGTTTTTATGGTCCAACCATCACTAAATTGCTTTATACGATGGGTGCCTAAATTTATCATGGGTTCAATTGCAACTACCATTCCTTCTTTAAATTTTTTACCTTTACCTCTTCGCCCATAATTGGGCATTTCAGGATCTTCATGCATTTCCCTTCCCAATCCATGTCCTACCAATTCACGTACAACACCGTATCCATGTTTTTCAGTATAATTCTGGATAGCATTACCAACATCACCTACACGATTACCCGCTTTAAATTCACGAACTCCTATATACAAGCTTTCTTTAGTTATTTCCAACAGTTTTTTTGTTTCTATATCAACTTCTCCAATTTCAAAAGTATAAGCATGATCACCATAAAAACCATTTTTTAATGCACCACAATCTACAGAAATAATATCGCCTTCTTCCAGAGGTTTATTGTTTGGAATTCCATGAACAACTTGTTCATTAGGGCTCATACAAAGGGTGTTAGGAAAATCATACAGGCCTAAAAAACCAGGTATGGCACCATTATCTCTTATATACTCTTCTGCAATTCTATCTAATTGTAAAGTAGTGACCCCGGGTTTAATCAACTTAGCAACTTCACCCAATGTTTTGGAAACAATTAAGGCACTTTCTCGCATTAATTCAATCTCATCAAGAGTTTTAATATTAATCATAGTGATTATTTTAAAGCTGCAAAGATACTGAAAAAGTTGGAAGATTGAAGATGCTGAAAGCTTGAATAATAATCAAAAAATAGAAATCAAAGTTGTAACTTTATATCCTTAAAAAACACCATTAAAATGTATAGATCTGTAAGTCCGGAAGAAGCTGTAAAAAAAATTAAATCTAACGATAGAGTTTATATTCAGGGAGGTGCGGCAGCACCTCAATCCTTAATTTATGCAATGACCGATAGGAGTGATGAATTGAGAAATGTTGAGGTTTGTCATTTACATACAGAAGGTGATGCTCCCTATGCTAACCCTATTCTAAAAAACAGTTTTCATGTTAACTCTTTCTTTTTAGGTAAAAATGTTAGACACACCTTACAAGCTGGTAATGGCTCATACACGCCTGTTTTTTTAAGTGAAGTTCCGATATTATTCAAGCGAAATATTATCGATATTGATGTAACTCTGATTCAGGTTTCACCTCCAGATAAACATGGGTATTGTTCATTAGGTGTAACCGTAATGGCAACGTTAGCGGCAATAGAAAATGCAAGCCATGTGATTGCTCAAATAAACCCTCAAATGCCAAGAACACATGGTGATGGTATAATACACATTTCAGAATTGGATTCCTTTGTTGAAAGAGATGAACCAATACATGAGATCCGAATCCTTGAAAATACGGATGTAGAAAATAAAATTGGTGGTTTTATAGCCGAAATGATAGATGACAGGAGCACATTACAAATGGGAATCGGAAATATTCCTAATGCTGTACTTCAACGACTGGGAAATCACAAAGATTTAGGCCTGCATTCTGAAATGATTTCAGATGGGGTTATTGATTTAATATTGAAAAATGTAATCACTGGAAATTATAAAGGTATTAATCCGGGTAGGGCTATGGCTACCTTTTTATTGGGAACCAAAAAGTTATACGATTATGTGGATGATAATCCGTTTATAGAAATGAGAACAGCAGATTATGTGAACGATGTAGCCATTATTCGTCAAAATCCAAAAATGGTGGCTATTAATTCAGCGGTGGAGGTTGATCTTTCGGGTCAGGTTTGTGCAGATTCTATAGGTACAAGGTTGTATTCAGGTGTTGGTGGTCAATTGGATTTTATCAGAGGAGCTTCTCTAAGTGAAGGTGGTAAGGCTATTATAGCATTGCCGTCAACTACAAAAAGTGGAATTAGCAGGATTGTACCAAACCTTAAAAAAGGTGCGGGTGTAGTGACAACAAGAGCCAATGTTCACTATATAGTAACCGAATATGGAGTGGCTAATTTATATGGAAAAACATTAAAGCAGAGAGAAGAAGCACTTATAAAAATTGCACATCCTGATCATCGGGAAGCTATTGAAAGATCATATTTTGAAAATGTAACAAGCGTTTAACCTTTTAAAAATCGAAATAAACCTTTTTTAATTTTGTGTTCTTTTGGTTTTTCGGTTTTCAAGAGTTGCTGATATATTTCACCCCAGCCTAATAAGCCACCAATATTTCTATCATCAATAAATACATCGGCATTTATTTTTCTACTAATTCTATTATCGAATTTTTCTTCCGGGTAACTTTGGTTAACCGCATAAAATTCCAATCCGTTTTTTTGACAAAAATCTACAGCATCCTGTAAACGTTCTCCATATCGATAAGTCCATAAAATCAATCGATGTCCTTTTTGCTGTAATTCGAGCAAGGTGTCAAAAGCAAAAATTTTTGCAGCACCAACTTTTGGGTATGCATCTTCTACAATTGTACCATCAAAATCAACGGCGATGAGCAAAGAATTTTTCGGTAGCATTTTATTTATCATATTTAACAAAAATAATCAATTAAAAATAATTTATCAAGTGAATTAACCTTAATAAAATGTTATTTTTTCTATTATATTTAACGAAATAAACAAAGGTTTCATATCAGGAAAACTTAATTTATTAATAAGCTTAATCAATAATTACTTAACAAGGACTTTTGGGTCATTGTTTCTGGTTTTTCTAACTGAAGTAATTCAATAATTGTCGGTGCAATATCGCCAAGAACACCATTATTGATACTTTTTTCTTTATTTTTTTCTACCAATATTAATGGAACAGGATAGGTTGTGTGTGCTGTATTTGGAGTACCATCTTCATTGATCATTTTTTCACTATTCCCATGATCGGCAATAATTATACTGGAATAATTATTGGCCAATGCAGATGTAACAACATTTTTTAAGCAAAGATCTACTGCTTCAGCAGCTTTCATTGCGGCTTCCATAACTCCGGTGTGGCCAACCATATCTGTATTGGCAAAATTCAAACAAATAAAATCGGCTTCTTTTTTTTCTAATTCCGGAATAATGGCGTCTTGAATATCTTTGGCACTCATTTCCGGTTGTAAATCATAAGTTGCAACTTTAGGTGAAGGACATAATAAACGTTTTTCACCAATGAATTCTTTTTCTCTTCCTCCGGAAAAGAAAAAAGTTACGTGAGGATACTTTTCTGTTTCTGCTATACGGATCTGTTTTTTATTGTTCTTTTCTAATACTTCTCCTAAAGTTTCGGTAAGGTTTTCTTTAGGGTATATAACAGATATATTTTTAAAAGACACGTCATAATTGGTCATAGTTACATAATGCAAATGCATTTTATGCATATTGAATTCATGAAGATCCTCCTGAGTCAAAACCCTGGTGAGCTGTCTGCCGCGATCTGTTCTGAAATTAAAAAATATGATCACATCATCATTTTCAATTTTAGCAACAGGACTTTCATTAGCATCAACCATTATTATAGGTTTGATAAATTCATCAGTGACACCACTAACATAACTTTTTTGCATGCTTGAGACCGCGTTTTGCGAATTTTGACCTTCACCATTTACCATGGCATCGTATGACAATTTTACACGCTCCCATCGCTGATCTCTGTCCATGGCATAATATCTTCCGCAGATTGAGGCTAACTTTCCGGTAGTATTTTTCATATAATTTACCATATCAGCAATAAAATCTTTTCCAGATTTAGGATCAACATCCCTCCCATCAGTAAAAGCATGTAAGTAAACCTTGTCTAAGCCAAAATCATTGGCTGCTTTGATTAGACCTTTCACATGATTAATGTGAGAATGAACTCCTCCATCAGACAATAAGCCTAAAAAATGCACTTTTTTATTATTTATTTTGGCATAATTAAAAGCATCTGTTAAAACCTTTTCTGTTGCAATAGACTCATCCGCAATAGCATTATTAATTTTTACAAAATCCTGATAAACTATTCGACCGGCACCCAGATTCATATGCCCAACTTCAGAGTTTCCCATTTGCCCTTCAGGTAATCCAACATGTAAACCATCTGTACGTAAACTGGCATTTGGGTAATTTTGAATTAAAGAATCAAAAAACGGAGTTTTAGCTTTATAGATTGCTGATACATCAGGGTTTTGGGTTTCTCCCCAACCATCAAGAATTATTAAAATTACTTTTTTTTGCATTGCAATTGTATGTAAAAATGATTTGCAAATATACGGAAGATATAAGATTTGCTTTACTATTTATTTGGAATTTAACGATAAGATATTATTTGTTAATAATTGAAAACACCAGAGATCAACAACCAATTAATCAGGAATAATTCGTACAATTCCCAATTGCTCAATGGCAACATAAATAAAACCATCAGGAGCTTCAAGTATTGTTCGTACTCGTCCAAGATCTTCTAATAGTTTTTCTTCACGGATAACTTCATTATTTTCAATTATAACTCGGTTTAGATATTTGAATTTTAACGAACCAACCAATAAGTTTCCAGCCCAATCAGGATATTTTTTACTCGTGACAAAGTCCATTCCACTGGGAGCTATAGACGGTACCCAATAATGCAAAGGTTGTTCCATTCCCGGAAGAGAAGTATCATCGGTGATTTGGCTATCATCATAATTAATTCCATAAGTGATTTTTGGCCATCCATAATTTTTACCGGCCCGAATGATATTGATTTCATCACCACCTTGAGGTCCGTGTTCATGCGTCCAAATTTTTCCTGTTACCGGGTTCATAGCCATACCTTGTGGATTTCTATGCCCGAAAGAATAAATTGCTTTTTTAGCACCATCGGTATTGTAAAAAGGATTGTCGGCAGGGATACTGCCATCATCGTTAATTCTATATATTTTACCTCCATCTCTGGTAATATCTTGGGGGTTTACATCACGATTACCTCTATCGCCAATCGAGAAATACAGATAACCATCACGATCGAATTCCAATCTTGAACCAAAGTGATGTCCGCGATCAGTATTTGGAACTGCTTTGTATAATATTTGTTGGTCAACTAATTTATTTTCAACAAGTTTAGCTCTCATAATGGTGGTATTTCCACCCTTTTTGTCATTTTCAAGATTGCCAGAATAAGAAAAATAGATCCATCCGTTTTGAGCATAACTTGGGTGTAATTCAATATCTAATAAACCTCCTTGATTTTTATGAAATACTTCAGGAACGCCTTGAACCAAAGTTTTTTTATCATTTTTGAAGTGAATTAATTCTCCTTTTTGTTCACTGATAAGCATAGAACCGTCAGGTAAAAATACCATACCCCAGGGTAATTCCAGACCTTCAACAACAACTTCTACTTTGTAGCCATCAAAATTACTCGATTCAATAACTGAAGCTATTACTTGTTGATTGTATTTTTCACATGAAGTGAAAACGATGGTGGCAATTGATAAAAAAAAGATTGATTTTTTCATTAGAATGGATTTAGTGTGGAAACAAAAATATAAAAATACAAAAATTTTAAAATAGATATTTTAAAATTATACCCGAATAAAAATTAACTGGTTCTCCGGGATAATAATATCTTGGAGCATTATTACCGAAACTACCAGCATTGATGAGCAGCATGGAAGCATATTTTTCATCAAATACATTGTTGATGCCAATAAACAGATCAAATTGAAATTTGTTATTTTCACTTGATTTAAAGCCAAATTTAGTGTTTACCAAATGGTATGGGTCTGAATAAATAGAATTGTCGTCCCGCATTGGGATTTCACCTGCAAAATTATAACTGAGGAATCCGTAAAAACCAATATTGGAATTGATATGCAGCTGAGAAAAAAACATGAACTTAGGTACTCCGGTTAATTGATTACCAGAATAATCATTATTATCATCAATAAATTCCTTGAATTTAAAATTGTTATAAGTTATAGAATTAGAATGATAGATTTTTATTTTTTTTGATTTTATTATATTGTAATTTAAAGCAAGTTCAATCCCTTTATATTGTGTTTTTCCTGCATTAATACCAATAAACTCATCGCTTGATGTACGTCTTGCCACTAACAAATTTTTGACATCCATTTGGAAAAATGCAAGGTCAAAAAACAGTTTATTGCGGAAGATATATCCACGACTGCCAATTTCATAATTCCATCCGGTCTCGGGTTTTATGGAAGTATTTATCAAACCATCTGGCAAAAGGGTTTCTTCTAATGTTGGAGGAGAAAAACCATGACTAATTGTTCCATAAACCATTGCCTGATCACTAACTTTATATATTAACCCAAATTTAGGAGAAAGAATAGCGTCAAAGCTATATTCTCCTGAAAAATCGGTCATATCGTTATTGAAATTATCATTTAATTTATAAGAAGTATGATTTAAATTTAAACCTAAAGATAATATTGTTTTTTTTGAAATTTCATATTTTGAATCAATGAAAAGATTAAAATAAGTTCGATTTTCTTTAAAGTCACTTAAAAGATCACCTTGTACACTTCCCGTTTCCGGAGGAAAAGCCTGATATAGATTTTCATAGGTCTGATAGGAGTTTTTATCGTTAAAAATTTCACCGCCAAATGTCCATTTTAAATATTTATTGAACAATTTTGTTTCAGAGAGAAATCTGGTTCTTAATCCGATAGCATTGGTTTTTTCTTTTAGAATATTAAATGGTCTTGGCTCATAAGAATCTAGAAAAGAGGTAAATATACTAGTAACTTGCTTTGATTTGATGTTGAAATCATGATGCCAGGAGAGTCCGAATAAACCTTTTTTATAGTCTTCATGTCCTTTGGCTTGCCCCCAGGTGAATGCCGCAGATGTTGGATTATTTAGATAATCATCTTCATTGAGTGAGCTCGGAATAAATGCTTTTAAATTGATATAATTTCCTATAAAGGTGAATTTATCTGAATCAGTTAAAAAGTGATGGCTAGCAATAGTAATTATTTGTCTATCGAATTCATTATTGTCACGATAACCATCGCTGTGGGTATTAGAATAAACGATATTTGCAGAATTAGCCAGGTTACCTAAATTTGCTTGCAACAAGTACTTTTGAAGTCCAAATGATCCAAAAGTATATCCACTTGTAATAGCAATTTCATCAAACTGACCTTTATTAGGAATTAACCGAATTGTTCCTCCTAAACCTGCACCATACATACTTGATGATGGTCCTTTTAATATTTCAATACGACCCAAAGCGCTTAATTCAATATCTTCAATGGTAGATTCTCCTGAACCATTGGTAAGCGGAATATCCTGATAATATGCTCTGATTTTACTTGTTCCAAATAGATTTCTCGATCCGATTCCTCGAATGGTAATTCGATTTGTATTAAGGGTACCATTATGCATATATACTCCAGCAACAGAGTTAATAATCGGTGCTATGTTTATGGTGTTATTACTTTGGATTTCTTTTGTAGAAATAACGGAAATAGCTGATGCAGTTGTTTTTAATTTATCGTAAAAATTAGATGAAGTAATTAGAATTTCATTTAGATTTTCAGATTTTTCTTGTAATTCTACAACGATGAATTCAAAATTTTCAACAACAATGGTTTTTGAATAATAGCCTTTCTTAGAAAAAATGTATGTATCTGATCTATCGAGCGAAAAAAAACCATTTTCATTAGATGTGATAACGATATTATTAAAGGTATTTGATATTTTAACCTGGTAAAGTTCGATTGAATTTTCAGCACTGATTACCTTTCCATTAATTTTTTGCGCTAGTAACTTAATTGAAAAAAATAGAAACAATAAAAATAAAATTAAAGATGAAACTTTCATAACATAATTTTAATAGAAGGATTAATTATATTTTACAATCCCATTTATAACTCCATTTTCATTATTATTTAGATCATAAACAAACCCATTGATTATTGCAAATACAACTTTATCGTTTTGTGTGAGCAAAAAAGTTGGATTTATACCCAGACGTATAGGTGGTTTAGGGAGGGTATTATTTTTAGGGATCGAAATATTCCGAACATCGATTATGTTGATTGGGTAATTAATAAACTTGATTTCATCAGGTAATGAATCGATACTAACCGAAGAATAGCCTTGTTCTAATAACTTTTTAAAATCTAATTTTTTAAAATCTTCTATATTTGATATTATTTTAGGATAGGTTTCTCCAATTTTGAACTTTAAATTTTTAGCATTTATGGTCTCGTAGCCATAATAGGTGGAAAGATCACCCAGATCACTTATTCGACCGATATTATAAAATTCAGTATGTGCATTATTTTCTCTTTCAAAATTATTGATACCCAGATCAATAGTATATTCATTTCCTAAATAGGGGTAAGTGAGGTTATTAATTTTTAAATCGAATAGTTTTCTATCGTTCTTAGGGATGGTACTATACTTTTTAATGGAAGTTTTTTCAAAACTTGACGTTGAAATGGAATAAATTGCTGCTAATATTGAAACATAATTCAGTTTACGAATAAATTGTTTTTCAGGATCATTTTGAAAACCCCCTGATTCGATAAGAATCGTACTGGTTCCCCATTTTTGAATATTATCACCAAAGGCTCTTGGTTCAAAATCATCAGAATATCTTCCAACCTGACCCGGTGCATATAGTTGAATGATATTATTCATTTCTACAATAATTTTCATTGCGTTGGCACGTGTGGTATTTATACTTTTTTCATAATTATAGGCTGGGGCTAAATAGGATATTGTTGCCGGTTTATTTGTCAATTCAGCATTGTAATATTTACTTTGGTCGTGTAGGTTAAAACCAAAATTAGCTTGTAAACTATCACGGGCAGCTTTTAATATTTTAGATTCAGGACTTTGTAATCGAACAGCATCACGGTTAATATCTATCCCGATAGCGTTTCTTCGGGTAAACTTTTCTGCGCCATCAGGATTTAGCATAGGTATAAAATGCAAAGTAATATTTTTAAGGATTTCCTTATTATCTTTTAAGTAATTAAAGATATCGAATATGGCCATAGTTGCTGTAGATTCGTCTCCATGCATTTGTGACCATAGTAATATATTGATTTTTCCGGTTCCTATACTGATCATACTAATAGACCTTCCTTCAATGGATTTTCCAAGAATTTTTACTTGAAATTGTTTTTCAGATTTTAATTTTTCAATTAATGGTTGAATATCACTATGTTTAAATCGACGATTTTTAAGACTAGTTTCTAAATACGATTCATAATTGTCAAATAGATCTTTACTCATTAAATTTTCTTGAGACAAACTTATAATGGGAACAATAAAAAATAAAAAGAATAGCTTTTTCATTGAAATGTTATTTTTTTTGAGGAATTGGTTTCCAGTTATAATTTGAAGTTTTTTGACGAATTGTATTTATAAAATCAATACCAGGATCCTCTTTTTCAGTACGATAACCATCATCTTTTTCTAACCATAATTCGTGATCTTCAAAATAAGTATACTCTAAATGACCGATTAAATAATCAATATCCGGATATTTCTCCTTCAGGTAATTGATTAATTTGATATTGGCTTTTAATTGTTTTTTCGTCAAAAGTTTATCCCCTGTTCCACCAACATTTTCAATACCAATAGCACAATGATTTAACCCGATCACATGACGGGCCATAGTAGTTTCAGGTAACAATCGATAAATAGTTCCGTCTTGATCAATTAGAAATTGAGCGGATACATTTAAAGCACTTGCATTTGCTATTTCCGGACGCCAATTAGGAAGTTTTGACGGATTAAAAGCTGCGAACGATTTCTCTAAAGTTGGGATGACGGTCCAATGCACAACCACCATTTTTGGCTTAATAGTTGGCGTATTTTTAATTAATCCATATCGCGTTTCTAAATATTGAAGTGTTAGGCTATCTCTTTCTTTATCAAAAGTAATAGGTTTGTCAGTAATTTTCACTGAACTACAGGAGCTTAGAAATAATGCAACAGCAATTAAAAATATTATTTTATGAAATCCTGTGTTTCTCATGATAAATATTTTTAATTGATAAGAGATGAAATGTAAACATACAAAATAATCAAAATATTTTCGAGAGTTTTAAGAATATTATAAAAACACAAATTCTATAAAAGGATTAACTTTACAGCAATAGATAAATTATGAAGAAAAGTATTATTTCAAATAGCGTATTAGAGAAGTTACCATATCATTTAAGAAACTTTATTCTAAGACAACCATATGAAGATTATACCGCTCAAAATCAATCGGTTTGGAGATATGTTATGAAAAGGAACATTGATTATTTGAGTATTATAGCACATGATTCTTATTTAGATGGATTGGCAAAAGTGGGTATATCTATTGATGAAATCCCAAAGATGGAAGGAATGAACAGAATACTTAAGGATATTGGTTGGGCTGCTGTTTCTGTAGATGGTTTCATACCACCAAATGCTTTTATGGAATTTCAGGCCTATAATACATTGGTAATTGCTGCTGATATAAGAACTATTGAACATTTAGAGTATACCCCTGCACCAGATATAATTCATGAAGCAGCTGGTCACGCACCTATAATTTCGAATCCTGAATACGCCGAATATTTACGACGTTTCGGTGAAATTGGATCTAAAGCAATATCATCGGCAAAAGATTATGAATTGTATGAAGCAATAAGACACTTATCAATTATAAAAGAAGTACCTAATACTTTTCAAAAAGATATTGAATTAGCTGAAAAACAAATAAAAGAAATTTCTCAGAATATGGGAGAAGAAAGTGAGATGTCGAAGATTAGAAATATGCATTGGTGGACGGTTGAATACGGGCTAATTGGTGAATTGAAAAAACCGAAAATTTACGGAGCGGGATTGTTGTCATCCATAGGTGAAAGCAAATGGTGCATGAGTGATAAGGTAAAAAAATCACCATATACAATTGAAGCATCTAATATTGGTTTTGATATAACAAAACCTCAACCACAACTTTTTGTTACTCCTGATTTTGCTCATTTAAGTTTTGTTTTAGAAGAGTTTGCCAATAAAATGGCCTTAAGAAATGGAGGTTTTACAGGCGTTGAGAAATTAATTGATTCAAATGATCTGGGAACTATTGAACTAAGTACAGGAATCCAAATATCAGGTAAATTTTCTAGGGTAATTTCAAATGAAGATCAAAGAGCTGTTTATATAAACACTATCGGTCCTACAGCTCTGGCATATAAAAATAAGGAATTAATTGGTCATGATAAAGAATATCACTGTGATGGATTTGGTTCGCCTATTGGCAAGTTGAAAAGTATAAATATTGCCATAGAAGATATGTCTCCAACTGATTTGGAGGCCTACGGAATTTATGAAGGGAAAAGGTGTAATTTAAATTTTGAAGGAGGGATAAATGTTACAGGTGAAATCATAACAGGAAAACGTAATTTACAAGGTAAAATCATATTAATTTCGTTTAAAAACTGCACTGTTAAAAAAGATGATGAAATATTGTTTGATCCATCATGGGGTAATTACGATATGGCGGTTGGAGCAAATATTGTTTCTGCTTTTTCTGGTATTGCGGATCCCAATAGCTACGGTTTGATTTTTGACCCACCTAAGGAGAGAACGCATAAAATTGAGTATAGTGATAAAGAAAACGAGTTACACTATTTATATAATGAAGTAAGACAAATAAGAAATAGTAAGAAAAAAGAAGTTTCAAAATTGAATTTAATTTTTGAAAAATTAAAATCTTCTTTTCAAGATGATTGGTTACTTGCATTAGAAATATATGAGTTAATCTACAGCTATAAAACGAAAAAAATTCTTGCTAAAAATGTATTAGATTATTTGAATGAATTAGCCAGGAAAAATAAGATTAAACATTTGATAAAAAATGGATTAGAACAAATAAGTAAGCCTAATAAATGATGATTGAATAGTTTATTTAGGCTTACTTATATTATGGAAGTTTATAACTGAGAAATGCGCAATGTATTTACCATTCCTTTTGCATGAATAGGCATAGAAGTTAAATTGATGACGAAATCACCTTTTTCAGCATACTTATTATCTAAAGTTATTTTATTAATATCTTCAACAGTATCATCCGTACTAACCATTTTATCATAAAATTGTGCTTTTACACCCCATAATAGATTTAACATAGCCAATATTCTGGGATTATCAGAAAATGCCAAAATATTTGATTGTGGCCTCCATGCCGAAATTTGAAATGCTGTATATCCACTATTGGTTAATGTTGTTATAGCTGCGGCCTCTATTTCATCTGCCATTGAAGCAGCCTGCTGGCATACTGCTTTTGTAATATACCTTTCATTTATGCATTGAACATAAGATACGGGGCTGTGTATTAATTCAGAATTTTCAACACTTTCAATTATACTTCTCATGGCTAAGATTACATCAATTGGAAATTCACCTACTGATGTTTCTCCCGAAAGCATTAAGGCATCTGCACCATCCATAATTGAATTTGCAACATCATTTACTTCGGCTCTTGTTGGTACCTGGCTGGAAATCATAGATTCCATCATTTGTGTGGCTATAATAACAGGAATACGAGCCTCTTTAGCTTTGCGTACTAGCATCTTCTGAATGATTGGAACCTTATGCATAGGAACTTCTACACCTAAATCGCCACGAGCCACCATTAAGCCATCACAAGAGGACGTTATTTGATTGATATTATCAACTGCTTCGGGTTTTTCAATCTTAGCAATAATGGGAATTTTATATTTAGATTTTTCCTTTATTAAATCACTCAGTTTTATCAAATCTTCAGGTGTTCTTACAAAAGAAAGAGCAATCCAATCAACTTCTTGTTCAATGGCAAATATGGCATCTTTTACATCTTTTTCTGTTAAGGCCGGAAGGGAAATTTTTGTATTTGGCAGATTAACACCTTTTTTAGACTTTAATTTTCCACCCCTTAAAACCTTGGTTTTTACGTTGGTCTGATTATCCGTTTCAATAACTTCAAATAGTAGCTTACCATCATCAACTAAGATATGTTCACCAGCCTGAACATCTTTTGGGAAATTTTGGTAGGTCATAAAAGCCTTATCCTGATTTCCTATACATTCATCAGTTGTAAAAGTAAAAACATCTCCTTTTTTCAATTTTACTTTTTCACCCATTAGGCCAACTCGTAGTTTTGGCCCCTGTAAATCAGCCAACACTGCAACATTGAAGTTATTTTTTTTATTTAAACCTCTAATGTCTTTAATTTTTTGTTTTACATCATCATAATCGGAATGTGAAAAATTTATTCTAAACACGTTGACACCGGCGATCATCATTTTTTCCATAGTTTCTAAACTATCAACAGCGGGTCCTAAAGTGGCAACAATTTTCGTTTTTTTTCTAATTTTCATTTGTATTTTATATTTTTCATTTAAATAATTTGTTCAACTATATCTCACATATATAATTGACAGTTAATCATTTGTTACATTTTAATTTCATCATTAAAATATTAGATTATCCTTTGATCTCAATTTATTAGGATCAAGAGTATATGAAGTTATTATTTTGTGGGTATTATTTATTTTAAACAAAATGTTTTGTAATTTTTTCTCATTTAAGTTCCCATTTATTTTTATAAAATAATCTACCATATTCTTTTCAGGTATTAAATAGGAAATTTTACTTACTTCATTAAATAAATTACTGTTTATAGAGCTTACGCTATCTACAAAAACAAATTTATTTGATATTAATGACCATGAAGTAAAAGTTGCTTCATCTTCATAAATAAAAAAGGGAAAACTGCAATTCTTCGCAGGGAAATCAAGGTTTTCCTTAAATCTATTTAATTGCAAGTTTAAATTTTTATTTAAAAAAAAAGCCATTCTAAAATCTTCTAAAATCGAATGTATTCCGATTAAAGTATAATCATGATCAAATTCAAAATCAAAAGAATGATATTTTGGCACTTTTTAATAATTAGTAAGATATAACATGACAAAAATAAAGATAGTTTTTATAAAATAAATATTTTTTCTACGAAATCATTCACGAAAGGTATATTCGGTAAAATAATTGAGTCAAATTCAATTATTAATTTGATTTTGAAACTTGTAATACGCTCGTTTAGAAGCTATTTCTTCAGCTTTCTTTTTAGAAGTTGCTCTTCCTTTTGTAATGAGTTCGTTATTAATTAATAATTTGACACTAAAATGCTTTAATGAATCATTTCCAGTATCTTCATAAACGTTATATTTTATTCTCTTTTTATTTTTTTGACTCCATTCAATTAGAACACTTTTATAGCTAGTGATTTTACCTTCAAGGCGTTCAATATCCACATAAGGTTCAATTACATTCTTGTATATAAATCTTTCAGAAGATGTATAATTTTTATCCATGTGTATTGCTCCAATAAGGGCTTCAAAAAGATTTCCATGAATATTGTCACCAAAATTTTGATTAGGAATTGAACTTTTTACAAAGTTTAATAATAATAAATCCTTACCTAATTCATTTAAATGGTCTCTGCTAACAATTTTTGAACGCATTTGTGTAAGGTAGCCCTCGTCACCTTTTGGTATTTTTTTAAAAAGATAATTTGCTATAACAGCACCTAATATTGCATCACCTAAAAACTCTAGACGCTCGTAATTTAATGGATTACCTTTTGCATTAGTTTTTTTTAGTGAACTATGGGTAAATGCTTCTTTATATAAATCAATATTTTTAGGTTTAAAACCTATAACTTTTTTAATCGCAGAAATAAACTCCTCATCCTTTGCAGAATGAGAACCAGTTATTTTACGAATAATGTTCATTAAAAATTAATCTTCAAATTTTTTGAATAAGATACAAGCATTGTGACCACCAAAACCAAAAGTATTACTCATAGCAATTTTCACATTCCTTTTTTGAGCTTTGTTAAAAGTAAGATTTAATTTTGGATCAATTTGTTCATCATCTGTAAAATGATTAATAGTTGGAGGTACTATTCCATTGGTAATAGATAAAATTGATGATATCGCTTCAATTGCTCCGGCCGCACCTAATAAATGGCCAGTCATTGATTTTGTTGAATTGATATTTAAATTATAAGCATAATCACCAAAAACGGCTTTTATTGCTTTTAATTCTGCAACATCTCCAAGAGGAGTAGAAGTACCATGCATGTTTACTGCATCAACCTCATCAGCCTCTATTCCTGCATTTTTTAAGCAGTTTATCATTACATTTTTAGCCCCCAATCCTTCGGGATGCGGTGCTGTGATATGATGAGCGTCAGCAGATAAACCTCCGCCAATAACTTCGGCATAAATTTTAGCACCACGAGCTTTGGCATGTTCATATTCTTCAAGTATTAATGCTCCGGCTCCTTCACCTAAAACAAACCCGTCACGATCCTTATCAAAAGGTCTTGAGGCTGTTTTTGGATCATCATTTCTGGTAGATAATGCATGCATAGCGTTAAATCCACCCATACCAGCAATTGTTACAGCAGCTTCTGAACCACCTGTAACAAATATATCCGCAATTCCTAATCGAATATAATTTAATGAATCAATTATTGAATTTGCTGAAGACGCACATGCAGATACCGTTGTGAAATTCGGACCTTGTAAATTGTGTTTGATTGAGATTTGTCCTGGAGCAATGTCTGCAATCATTTTAGGAATAAAAAATGGATTAAAACGAGGAGATCCATCTCCTGCGGCATAATTCAAAACTTCATTTTGAAAAGTTTCTAAACCACCAATTCCTGCCCCCCAAATTACACCAATACGGGTACTGTCAACTTTTTCTAAATCTAATTTAGAATCGGCCAAGGCCTCATCAGCAACAACCATTGCATATTGGGTAAATCTATCCATTTTACGAGCATCTTTTCTGTTAATAAAATCAGTAACATTAAAGTTTTTTAGCTCACAGGCAAAACGAGTTTTGAATCTTGAGGCATCATAATAAGTAACAGGAGCTGCTCCGCTAACACCGTTAATAAGTCCTTCCCAGTATTTATCCACATTATTACCAATAGGAGTTAAAGCTCCTAAGCCAGTAACTACAACCCGTTTCAATTCCATATAAATGGTTTAAATTATTAATAAAACATAAAACTACGAGCTGTTACCAAAATGGAATAGCTCGTAATTTACATGGATGTTTAATTTTATAATTATTATTTAGCTTCTTCTATATAGCTAATTGCTTGACCTACAGTACCAATATTTTCTGCTTGATCGTCTGGAATCTGGATATCAAATTCTTTTTCAAATTCCATAATTAATTCTACTGTATCTAGTGAATCTGCTCCTAAATCGTTTGTAAAGTTAGCTTCGTTGGTAACTTCATTTTCGTCAACTCCTAATTTATCAACGATAATAGCTTTTACTCTTGATGCAATGTCTGACATAATTTTTTAATTTTAAATTTAAATATTGCTGCAAAAATAATATATTTTAGATTTAAATCGATAAAAAGTCTAAAAAATTAAAAGTTTCTTATTTCCAAATAGATTAAATATTGGTTTTTCTTTTTATATTGTTAATTATTTTTCTTTTTTTTACCAAATATTTTATAAGTAAATAAATGATTCGGATTGTAATTTTTGCTTCAGGTTCGGGAACTAATGCCGAGAATATTATTAAATATTTTGAAAATAATGAGCTTGCAAAAACAACTTTGGTATTCACTAATAATAAGGATGCCGGAGTCTTGAAAAGAGCTAAAGAGCTAAAGATAAATGCTAAAATATTTTCAAAAACCGAACTAATTTCAGATGAGTTTCTGCAATTTTTAAAAAAAGAAGCGGATTTTATTATACTCGCAGGGTTTTTGTTAAAAATTCCCGGTAAAATAATTAAGGAATTTCCAAATAAAATTATTAATATTCATCCGGCATTACTACCAAATTACGGTGGTAAAGGTATGTATGGAATGAATGTACATAGAGCAGTAGTTAAGAATAAAGAGCCTTTTACAGGAATTTCGATCCATTTTGTTAATGAAAGATATGATGAAGGTGCTATTATTTTTCAAATAAAAGTTGCTTTAACTAAAAACGATACCCCGGAAGATGTTGCCAGGAAAATTCACAAATTAGAACAAGAAAATTTTCCGAAAATTATTGAAAAGGTTTTAATTTTAAAATAGATGAACGTACATATTTATACGGATGGAGCATGTAGTGGTAATCCGGGCAAAGGAGGATATGGCATTATAATGGAATGGGTTGCAAGACCATACAGAAAAGAGTTTTCACAGGGTTTTAGAAAGACAACCAATAATCGAATGGAGTTACTTGCAGTAATTGTTGCACTTGAACAATTAAAAAAAGAAGGCATGGAGGTTGTTGTATTTTCTGATTCAAAATATGTTGTTGATGCTGTTGATAAAGGGTGGGTTTTTAATTGGATAAAAAAAGGCTTTAAAAATAAAAAAAACCCTGATCTTTGGAGACGATTCTTAACCGTGTATCGAAAACATAAAGTGAAATTCCAATGGATTAAAGGTCATAATGACCATCCTCAAAATGAGCGCTGCGATCGTTTAGCTGTAATGGCATCACAAAAGAAAGATTTGTTAATAGATGATGGTTATGAAAGACCAAATTCGCCTAACGGATCATTAAATATTTAAAATAAAGGATAGAGGTTTAAATATCCGATACATAGGAAAATGAATCCCAGATTTTACCATATGTATCAATCATTTCAAAAGTAATACTTTTGTCATTTACTTTGACCGAAACCACAAAATACATTGCCTTATTGAAGCTTATATCCTCTCCTTTATCTGGGTGGAATCGAAACTTGTCTTTATTTTCCACTTCAAGGCCGTAATATACATCACCAGAGATTGCATCACCTTCTCTTTTTAATTTATAAATCGTTGCACCAGCTCCTGAAGAAACAATATAATTAACTCCATCTCTGACCGTTCTATAATATAAATGATCATGTCCTGAAAAAACAGCAGTAACTTTATATTTTGTGAAAAGTCTCGTTACTTTTGTGCTTTTTCTTTCTACATCATTATAACTCTTATTTCCAACAGTATAATATGGTCTGTGCTTAAATATAAAAATATGCATACCATGAGCAGCTTTCAATTCTTTTTCAAGCCACTCAAAACGTTCCGGACTTTCAGAGACTTTGATCCAACCCAAAGCAATAAATTTGGCATTGCCATAAGTAAAACTATAGAGGGGTCCTTTAAGCCAAAAAAGTCACCAAAATTCTTTACACCTGAATCACTATCAGGATCTTGATATAATTTTTCTCCAATATCACCACCTCCTCGATTTACAAGATCAGCCGTAGTTATGCAAAATTGTGGATTTAATTGATCGGCTCTATGTAAAACATCTTTTAAATGCTTGCTTCCTTTTGAATCACCAAAAACAAGAAAATGCATAGTTTTTTTCAATTTTATATTACCTTTTTTACCCTTTTTCTCATAAATGTCTCTTATTTGCTGCATCCCAGGCTCAGGATTGTATGGAACTTTATTGGTTATAGTGCTGATTTCGGTTATATCAACAGCTTTATTTTCATTCGAAGAAGAATTTTTTGAGTACTACATGATATAAAGAAGATCAAAAAAACAACGGAGATAATTAGTGTTTCTCACATTTGATATGGAATACTTTTATTTTTCTCAAAGATGATTTTTTTTTGAGAATAACAGCATAAAAAGTATGTAAGATTAGTTGATTTTATTACAAATGAATAAAATTTTAAATGTACTGTTCAAAAGCAGCAATTTATCCTGTTCAGTTCTATAATGTTTAACCCTTTTTAAATTATTGATAAAGTTATTTTCTAAAGTCATATCGGGACACATTTTTCTTGTCATGCCCATATCATCTATTATAAGTTGATCATTTTGAATTTTGAAAGACCCAAAATAATTGTTGCATCCGGTGCTGCCGGAAATCCGGTTATTTTTTTCATCGAATTGAATAGTAGGGTTTTGATATAGCTCGTCCATACCTTCCAAACTTATAACTTTCCATTTATTGAATATATCTGGTGGAGATATTGATTTTTCAATTTCTAAAACCTTTATCAAACTATATTTTAAGTTAGAAGCATCAGCAAGAGGTTCGCTGTTTTTTTTGACATTTACTTTTAGTTTGTAAATAAATCCTTCTTCATAAATAAATCCTTTTATCTTGCCGTAGAAGAAGGTCCAATCATCCTTTGAATTTTCTTTAATCAGCAAGCATTTTTGTTTGGATACTCCAACACATTCTGACATATGATCACCAACATAAATAATTTTGTTTTCCTGACATGATTTTGTGGTAAGAGCTAATAATACTATTAAAACAATGCTTTTCATATTAAATTAACATATTTTTTGCTCTAATCACGCCTTCAACAAAAGTATCAATCTCATCTTTTGTATTGTAAAATGAAAACGAAGCCCGTATGGTTCCAGGAATTTCGTAAAAATCCATTACTGGTTGTGCACAATGATGGCCGGTTCTCACAGCTATTCCCAATTTATCAATAATTGTTCCGATATCATAAGGATGAATTCCATCAATATTAAATGAAATTACAGAAGCTTTATTATTTGAGGTTCCGTAAATTTTAAGTCCTTTAATTTCAAGTAGTTTTTTTGTGCCGTAATCCAATAATCCTTTTTCATAATCAGCAATATTTTCATAACCAATCTCATTCATATAATCTAAAGCAACTCCAAAAGCAATAGTTCCGGCAATATTTGGTGTACCGGCTTCAAATTTATAAGGCAGATCTGCATAAGTAGTTTTTTTAAAAGTAACTTCGCTAATCATTTCACCGCCACCTTGATATGGAGGTAGTTTATTAAGCCACTCTTCTTTTCCGTATAACATGCCAATTCCGGTTGGTCCACAAATTTTATGCGCAGAGCAAACGTAAAATTCACAATCCAGTTTTTGCACATCAGGTTTAATATGAGGTGTTGCTTGCGCTCCATCTATCAAAACAGCAGCACCAACATTATGAGCTTTTTCAATAATTTTTTCAATAGGATTTATCGTTCCTAATGCATTAGAGACATGATTTACAAAAACTATTTTGGTTTTCTCAGAAAGCAATTTTTCATATTCGTCCATAATTAATTCCCCTTTAGGGGAAATGGGAATGACCTTTAAAATTGCTCCGGTTCTTTCACAAAGCATTTGCCAGGGAACAATATTTGAGTGATGTTCTAAGGCGGAAACGATAATTTCATCACCTTTATTTAAGAATGAAGTAAAACCAGTAGCCACTAAATTAATTCCATGCGTTGTTCCTGAAGTCAAAATAATTTCATGCGATTTTGCAGCATTAAAATGATTTTGGATTTTAATACGTGCTTTTTCATAGGCATTTGTAGCTTCCTGACTCAAAGTATGTACACCTCTGTGAATGTTTGCATTATAATTGCTGTAATAATCTACAATACTGTCAATTACAATTCTAGGTGTTTGTGAAGTTGCGGCATTATCAAAATATATCAAAGATTTTCCATTAACCTTTCTATTCAAGATTGGAAAATCATTGCGAATTTTTATTATATCGAGCATTTTTCTTATTTAGAATGATTCAAAATACTAATGTACAAAAGTAAAGAATCAGTATGTAAAAAGTAACAGATTATTTCTTTATTTTTGTTAGCCTAATATTAAACTTTTTTAAATGAAAAAAATTATCAGAATAGTTCTTATTGTCTTGTTTGTTAGCTTGATATATGTAGTTTATACTAATTACCCACGTTTAAATATCATTACTGGCTTTTCATCAAAAAGTGTGGCTTCAGGCATGTTTTTAGCAAATCGAACACAAGAATCTATTGAACAAGGAGATAATGATTTTTCGCCAATTGATCTGGCAAATAACAAAGTTAATCGATCCGAGCGTTCGGTAACTTCATCTCTTTTTGGTTTAAAAAGTAGAAAAGCAATTTATATTGAAGGTTTAGGAGCGATTTTAATTGATGATGATTTTGATCCTCGTGGTAAATTTAATATTCCGAAAAGAAATAAAACTCCTAAAAAATTAGCTTATCCTTATGGTGATTTAGCACAAAAGGATACTATTTTTTCTAATGTAAATTTTAAAGATTTACAACAAGTGGTTGAAGATGCATTTGATAAGAATGATGAAAAGAGTAAAAGAACAAGATCTGTTTTAATTGTTTATAAAGATCAAATTATTGCCGAAAAATATGCAAATGGATTTGATAAAAGAACTGCGATTCTGGGCTGGTCAATGACTAAAAGTCTGGTTAGTACCATTTATGGAATTTTACAAAAAAAAGGTCAGATTGATATAAGTTCTGTTACAGGAATTGAAGAATGGCAAAATGATGAACGTAAAAACATAACTTATAATGATCTTTTACATATGAACAGTGGATTAGAATGGGTCGAAAATTATAACACTATGTCAGATGTTACTAAAATGTTATTTATGGAAAGTAACATGGGAAAGGTACAATTGAATAAATCACTTTCCGGTAAGCCGGATGAAAGCTGGAATTATTCTTCGGGAACTACAAATTTATTAGCAGGATATTTATTGCGTAAACAATTTTCGGATCATCAGGATTATCTTGATTTTTGGTATGCAGAATTACTGGATAAAATTGGTATGCATTCGACCATTGTCGAAACAGATATGGAAGGTAATTTTGTTGGATCTTCTTATGGGTGGGCATCTACAAGAGATTGGGCAAAATTTGGGCTATTGTATTTACATGAAGGAAATTGGAATGGTGAACAAATTATTGATTCCACCTGGGTTGAATATGTTGCCGAGCCCACCAATACATCTAATGGGAGGTATGGGGCTCAATTCTGGTTAAATGCGGGTGGGCATTACCCGGATGTTCCAAAAGACCTATTTTCCTGCAATGGCTATCAAGGGCAGTTCGTTTTCATTATACCTTCTAAGGAAATAGTAATTGTTAGAACTGGTTTGACCGAAGATCCCGAATTTGATGTTAATGGTTTTTTATGTGATATTTTAAAAAGTATTAAATAATAATTATTTATATTTTTTTACATTTCCAAGCCTAATTCAACATCTAATTTTTTGGCAATTAATTTGGTTATTCTGGATTTTAGTGCTGGAATTTTAATTTTTTCAACTACATCATTTGCAAATGCAAAAAGCATCAATGCCTTAGCCTCCTTTTTAGGAATCCCACGGGTTTGTAAATAAAATAAAGCAGTTTCATTTAACTGACCAATAGTACAGCCATGTGAACATTTTACATCATCAGCAAATATTTCTAATTGAGGTTTTGCATTTATACTAGATCTATCTCCAATTAAAATATTATCATTTTGTTGATATGCATTTGTTTTTTGAGCTTCTTTATCAACAATTACTTTACCGTTGAATACGCCGGTAGATGATTCATCATAAATCCCTTTATACAACTCATGGCTTTCACAGTTTTCAAATTTATGATTTACTAATGTATGATTATCAACGTGTTGATTATCACCAATAATAGTAATTCCGTTAAGGTTGGAAGTAATATGTTCACCTTTGTGATAGAATTCTAAAGTATTTCTTGTTAATTTTCCACCAAATGAAAAGGTATTGACCGTTACAATACTATTATCCTTTTGTTGAACATAGGTGCTGTCAATTAAGGAAGCAGTTTGTTTATCATTTTGTACCTTATATAAATCAGCAATAGCACGCTTATGTGCAAAAACTTCTGTAACAGCATTTGTTAAAACAACATTGTCATTCAAACTTTGATGTCTTTCGTATATTTGCACATGAGAATTTTCACCTACAATTATTAAATTTCTAGGTTGTAATATTATTTCCCTTTCACTGCCAGTTGAAAAATACACAATTTGAATGGGCTTGGGAAGAACTACATTTTTCGGAATATTGATAAAAGCTCCTTCTTTTGAAAAAGCTGTATTCAATGAAGTCAGGCTATCATTTTTTGAAGCTATAGTACCGAAATAATGATCGATGATCATTTTGTACTTAGGTCTTTTTAATGCAGAAGAAAGTAAACAAATATCGGCTCCTTCATGTGTAGTATCTGATAAAAATGAGCTATAAGCACCATCGATAAATACTATTTTGTAGGATTCAATTTCATGCAAAAAATACTTTTTTACATCTCTCAATTCAATAACAGCACCACTTTTCGGAAAAACGCTATAATCATATTTTAGAATAGATTTTAATGATGTATATTTCCATTCTTCATCTTTCTTGGTTGGAAAACCTAGCTTTTCAAATGTATCAATTGCCTCTGTTCGAATTTCATGTACTTTTGAGTCAAGATCAATATTTCCCCTATTTTCAAATGCCATAAACGAGGCAACCAATTTTTCTTTTAATTCCATGTAATTTGTTTAAAAGTTTAAAAGTTTAAAAGTTTAAAAGTTTTTCCATAAGAAAATACTTTACAACTTTATAACATTTCAACATTATCACTTTATTTCAACCAATCATAACCTTTCTCTTCCAGTTCATGTGCCAATTCCTTGCCTCCTGATTTAACTATTTTACCGTTGTGTAAAACGTGTACAAAATCTGGCACAATATATTCTAAAAGTCTCTGATAATGTGTAATTATAATAACAGCATTATCTTTATTTTTTAATTTATTTACACCATTGGCAACAATTTTCAAGGCATCAATATCCAAACCAGAATCTGTTTCATCCAAAATAGCCAATTTAGGTTCTAACATGGCCATTTGAAAAATTTCGTTTCTTTTTTTCTCTCCACCGGAAAACCCTTCATTCAAGGAACGAGACAAAAATTTTCTATCCATCTCCAGAAGTTCTGACTTTTCACGAATCATTTTTAACATTTCTTTCGCGGGTATATCTTCTAGACCATTAGCTTTTCTATTGGCATTGATGGCTGTTTTAATAAAGTTAGTTGTTGTGACACCCGGTATTTCGATCGGATATTGAAAAGATATAAAAATTCCTTTATGAGCTCTTTCATCAGGGCTTAATTCTAAGATACTTTCTTCATTTAATAATATATCTCCTTCTAATACTTGATAAGTTTCGTTTCCGGCAATTACCGATGACAGTGTACTTTTTCCTGACCCATTTGGTCCCATTATCGCATGTACTTCACCTGGTTTGATCTCCAGATCAATTCCTCTCAGAATTTCTTTATCGTTTATTCCTGCGTGTAAATTTTCTATTTTTAACATGTTATTTATATGCTTAATTATTAAGTAATGCTTTTAATCTTTCGAAATCACTAGTTGAATGTTGAATAAAAACATTGGCATTATTTTTTTTTGCAAAAGTTTCAAAAGCTTTCATACTCTCTTTGGTTTGAGGGATATCGTAATTAAAGATCGGAGCTCTTTGGTTGGTTCTGTTTTCTTCAAAATGATAAAGATCTCCGGTTAATAAAATGGGCTGATCAAAGCCGATGTCTAAATATAACACTTGATGCCCGATAGTATGCCCCGGCATGGATTTAATAACAACTGTTCCATCTCCAAAAACATCGAAATCCCCCTTTAACTTCTTAATTTTTATCAAATCTTTTATTAAATTATAAGTATCTGCTTGTTTGACTTTTGCAGAATCATTTGTAATAAAATCATATTCATTTTCTTGCACTAACCATGTAGAATTTTTGAAAGCATTGGCGTGACCAAGATGATCAGAATGAGAATGGGAAAGAGCGATATATTCAATATCGTTAACGGTTAGACCAATAGATTTTAATTGATTCTTAACCGAGTCTTTTCTTGAAACTGTAAATGCCCCACTTGGATCGGTGAAGGGTTCCGCTAATCCAACCAGATTTTCAGGTAATCCTCCATCCCAAATTAACTTTCCATTTGGATGGATTACAATATAATATGGGTCTGCTAAAACTTTATTTTGGCCTTGATAAGTAGTATCTTCAGAGAATAACTCCAATTTATTTACTGTAATTTGACCCCCATCTAAAATGTGCAATTCTACATGTTTTTTTTGAGGTTTTAAAACCTGTTTTTGTTCAGATTTTTTATAACTAAAAAAGCCTAAAATAAATAGTGATAATACTATAATATTTCTCATAGTTCTTGTTTTATCCAACAGATCCTTCTAAGCTGATTTCCAATAATTTTTGTGCTTCTACAGCAAACTCCATGGGTAATTTATTGAGTACATCTTTACTAAAACCATTAACGATTAATGCAATGGCTTTTTCCGTATCTATACCTCTTTGATTGCAGTAAAATAATTGATCTTCACCAATTTTGCTTGTTGTTGCTTCGTGTTCAATTTGTGCCGTTTTATTTTTTACTTCTATATAAGGAAAAGTGTGGGCTCCACAATCATTACCCATCAATAAAGAGTCACATTGTGAGAAGTTTCTGGCATTTTCTGCCCTTGAATTTATTTGTACTAAACCGCGGTACGAATTTTGAGATTTACCTGCCGAAATTCCTTTTGAAATAATAGTGCTTTTCGAGTTTTTACCTAAATGGATCATCTTAGTACCGGTATCTGCTTGTTGATAATTATTGGTAACGGCAATTGAATAGAATTCACCAACCGAATTATCACCTTTTAAGATACAACTCGGATATTTCCAGGTAATTGCACTACCTGTCTCTACCTGAGTCCATGATATTTTTGAATTTTTATAACAAATACCACGTTTAGTTACAAAATTAAATACGCCTCCCACACCTTCTGAATTGCCTGGGAACCAGTTTTGTACGGTTGAATATTTTATTTCGGCATCATCCAGGGCAATTAGCTCAACAACAGCGGCATGCAATTGATTTTCATCTCTGGCAGGAGCCGTACAACCTTCTAAATAACTAACATAACTTCCTTCGTCGGCAATTAACAGAGTACGTTCAAATTGGCCTGTTCCTCCTTCGTTTATTCTAAAATAAGTGGATAATTCCATAGGGCACGTCACCCCTTTCGGAATATAACAAAAGGAACCATCTGTAAAAACTGCAGAATTTAAGGCTGCATAGAAATTGTCCTTTTTAGGCACGATAGTACCCATATATTTTTTAACCAATTCCGGATGTTCTTGAATGGCTTCAGATATTGGCATGAAAAGAATACCTTTTTCCGCCAGAGTATTTTTAAAAGTAGTTGCAACAGAAACAGAATCCACAACAATATCCATTGCAATGTTATTCATCTTTTTTTGTTCATTGATGGAAATACCTAACTTTTTATACATTGCTAAGAGATCAGTATCAACATCGTCCAAAGTTTTGTTTGGATCTACTTTTTTTGGAGCAGAATAATAACTAATTCCTTGAAAGTCGGGTTTTTCATAATTTACATTTGCCCATTCCGGTTCTTCCATTTTTAACCAGATATGATAAGCATCCAGGCGCCAATCAGTCATCCATTCCGGTTCGTTTTTCTTTTTAGAAATAGCGCGGATTATATCTTCATTCAATCCTTTTGGGAAAGTTTCAGATTCAATATCCGTATAAAAACCATATTCATATTCTTTGGTTTCCAGTTCTTTTTTTAAATCGTCTTCGGTATATTTATTCATTCTAATTGAATGTTAAATTTTAAATAAAAAAATGCATTAATTTAATAGAGTTAGGTGCTTTTTAATTATAGTAATGAAGTTAAAGTGAGAAACTCTCCCCACACCCGCAAGTTCTGTTGGCATTTGGGTTTTTAAACACAAATCCAGTACCATTCAAGCCTCCTGAATAATCCAAGGTGGTACCAACCAAATACAAAAAGCTCTTTTTATCAACTATAATTTTTACTTGATTATGTTCAAATATTTTATCATTTTCATTCTGTATATTATCAAATTTCAGATCATAGGATAATCCGGAACATCCTCCACTTTTAACACCAACACGAACAAAGTCATTGTTCATATCAAATCCGTCATCCAGCATCATTTCACCTACCTTCTTTTTTTCTATATCAGTTACCTGTATCATACAATTTATCGTTTAATATAGATTCATTCTAAATAAGTGCAAAGATATACTAAAATATACAATTGAGAAAATAAAAAAAAAGAGCCCTTCAACACAATAAAAAATATTTTTCTGCACACCGAAAAAAGAGCAATAATCAAAATATATCTACGTTCACGATATTAACAATTTTCTCGGGTTATTAACATGTTATTAACAGCGTGTTTCAAAGTGTTTTGAAGCAAAATTAAAACTTGAACTTTAAATTGTTGAAATAGAGAACATTAAACAAGAAAAAGCATATGAAAACCGAATTATCCCCGATCGGTAACATATAAAAATAGAATGATTTACTCCTGTTTTCTCACTATAAAAGTGTGAATCCAGGCTTTGCGCATATAACAAACAATAACAAACAATAACAAATTAAATGAGTATTTTACCCATAAATCTGATAAAGAAGCTAAATTTTATTAAAGATGATCTCATGGCGAGATTCGTTTTTAGGATATTCATATCAAAATTAAAAGGAGCATTACTTTTCGGTATTTTATTTTTTTCAACTTCATCAATTTTTGCGCAAGGAGATTATTATGATCAGTTCAATTCAGTTTCTTATGGAAACAATGATGGTAGTTTAAATTTTGCAACGAATTGGATTGAAAGTGGCGATGACGGTTCGGCATCTGGTGGAAGAATTCGTATTACTGGAAACAGGTTGCGATTTGATAATATTGATAGTCGTACTATTAACAGGACCTTGAATCTTGCAACGGCAACTAACGTTAACCTTACATTTACTTATGATGCAAATTCCAGAGGAAATGAAACTTTACTTGTCCAATTATGGAATAATGGTTCTTCATCATGGGATACAGTTGCATCATTAAATACAACAACTACTGGTTCTGTATCACATACTTTAACGGCAAATCAAATTTCGGTTAATTCTGCTATTCGATTTATAGGAGGTGATGCTAATTGGGGAGGCGGAGAAAGATTTTACATTGATGATGTCAGGTTTTTAACTTCACTCCCAAATACGCCACCAACATTAACAGCAACAGGTGTTCAGGATCATTGCCCGGGCCCTGGCAATTCAATTTATTTAGCAACAGCTGTTAGTATTACCGATCCTGACGATACTTCAACTAGTGCAATTTATATCCAAATATCTTCTGGATATGTGAACGGTGAAGATTTATTGACATTAGATAATATAGGAACACATGCGGCTAACGGGATAACCTCATCTTGGGATGCAATACAGGGAGAGTTAACACTATCAGGGCCTGCAACTTATACGGATTTTGAGGCTGCAATATTAGATGTTTTGTATTCAAGTAGTTCGAGTAGTGCTACAGGTACAAGACAATTTTCCATTACTGTTGGTGAGGCAAATTTTTTACCCAGTACAGGACATTATTATGAATATGTACCAAATCTTGGAATTACCTGGACAGCTGCAAATACTGCTGCAAATGCTAGAACTTATTTTGGTATGCAGGGTTATTTGGCAACGTTAACCACACTGGAAGAGGCAGTATTTTCTGGAACCCAGGCCTTAGGAACTGGATGGATCGGAGCAAGTGATGTTGGCGTAGAAGGACAGTGGAGATGGGTTACGGGCCCAGAGGGATTAGAAAATGCGGGTTCAGGGCGGTTATTTTGGCAAGGTCTTGGTACATCTGGAAACACAACTGCACCAGATAATTTTCATTATTGGAGGCAAACCCCGGGTAATGAGCCAAACCAGGCGGGAAATGAAGATTATGCACATATTGTTCATCCAAGTCTATCTGGTACTCCAGGTTCTTGGAATGATTTATCGAATACAGGATCTACAATTCCAACTTCACCTTACCATCCACAAGGGTATGTAGTAGAATATGGGGGTACTGTGGGAGACCCTGTTTTAAGTATTACCGCAACTACTCAAGTCAATTTGGATGATACGATTGCACCAGTAGCAGATGTAACACCATTATTAGATATAACCGCCCAGTGTTCTGTAACAAGTTTAACAGCACCGACAGCTACGGATAATTGTGATGGATCTATTACAGGTGTAACAGGCGTAAGTTTGCCAATTACATCAAGTACTACTATCACTTGGACTTATACAGATACAAGTGGAAATAGTTCAACACAGACCCAAGAGATTATTATTGATGATACGATTGCTCCAGTAGCAGATGTAACACCATTATTAGATATAACCGCCCAGTGTGAGGTAACAAGTTTAACAGCACCGACAGCTACGGATAATTGTGATGGATCTATTACAGGTGTAACAGGCGTAAGTTT